>VFQP010000242.1_pt1 | contig 131514 bp, 116 predicted proteins | sample 3512351 | NCBI WGS metagenome assembly VFQP01 (sample SAMN10412372, study PRJNA504923) | tailings metagenome | isolation source: Relicate 1 Philex TSF1 revegetated site | place: Philippines: Tuba, Benguet | collected 2017-08-29
ACGACCAGTTGTTCATGCGCGGCAGCGCCATGTCCGGCGCGCCGATCTGCAGCGGAATCATCCAGTTGGCCAGGCCGACGAAGGCCGGCATCACGCCGCCGAAGATCATCACCAGCGCGTGCATGGTGGTCATCTGGTTGAAGAACGCCGGGCTGACGTGCTGCAGGCCGGGGGCGGCGAGTTCGGTGCGGATGATCACGCTCATCGCCGCGCCGATGATGAACATCACGAACGAGAACAGCAGGTACAGCGTGCCGATGTCCTTGTGGTTCGTGGAGAAGAACCAGCGCTGCACGAAGCCCTGGGCGTGGCCGTGATCGTCGTGGTGCGCGTCGGCTGTGGCGGTAGTCGTCGACATGGGCGGTGGACCTCGAAGCGATCAGCCGGCCGCGGGCGCGGCGGGGGCGGAAGGAGACTGCGCGGTGGCGTCATCGGCGGCCGCGGCGGGCTCGACCGGTGCCGCCTCGGTGGGCGCCGGCGCCGGGGTGGCCGGCGCGTTCCTCGCCTTCTCGGCGGCGAGCCACTGGGCGAACTCCGCCGGCGGCACGGCGCGCACGACGATCGGCATGAAGCCGTGGTCCTTGCCGCACAGCTCCGCGCACTGGCCGCGGTACACGCCGGGCTCCAGGATCTCGGTCCAGGCCTCGTTGACCAGGCCCGGAATCGCGTCCTGCTTCCAGCCGAAGGCCGGCACCCACCAGGAGTGGATCACGTCGTCGGCGGTCACCACGAAGCGGATCTTGGTGTCGGTGGGCAGCACCAGCGGGTTGTCGACGTCGAGCAGATAGTGGCCGTGGGCGTCGAGTTCGGCACGCGTGGTGCCGCGGTTCTGGCGCAGGCGGTCGCTCTCGCGGTCGAGGCGGCTGGTCAGGGTGACGTCCTCGCCCATGTACTCGTAGTGCCACATCCACTGCACGCCGGTGACCTTGACGGTCATCGCCGCGTCCCGGGTGTCGTACATCGCGATCAGCTTGCGCGTGGCGGGCACCGCCATGATCACCAGCAGGATGATCGGCACGACGGTCCAAATGATCTCGGCCGTGGTGTTGTGGGTGAACGTCGCCGGGGTGACCCCGCGCGACTTGCGGAAGCGGAACATCGCGATCGCCATCGCGCCGAACACCAGCGCGCCGATGGCCACGCAGATCCACAGCGCGAGCATGTGCGCGTCGTAGGCGTGCTGGGACGAGGCGGTGACGCCCTTGCCCATGTTCAGCTGCCACCGGTGCGGGTCGGCGGACTGCGCCGCGACGTTCGCGGACAGCACCAGTGCGGCCACGCCCCCCACCCACTGCTTGAAACGACCGGCTTGCTTCACATCGGACCCCATGCCTGCGCTGGCGTTGTCTGGCGGGAACGCGTCCGATCCATGCCCGGGACGAGCCCGGAAGCGGCATACGCAGGAGCGGCGGCGTACTGCGAATAACCAATGAATGGTAGCTGTCGGCGAACGGCAGGGGCAAGCCGCATGGCGCCTCGCCCTCTTGACAGATCCGTGCTGCAGCGCGCCATGGGCGGCGAGGCCGGCGCGGGGCCCCGGCGGACGGCCCGGCAGACGCCGCGCGCGGCACAGTCGGACCGCGACGCGCAGGCTAGAATTCCGCTTCTGTCACTGCCGGTCGCCTCCTCTTGAACGCCAGCCCGTCGCCCGCCCCCCAGGCGGCCTCCCTTTCGTCGCTGCGCGCGGCCATCACCGCGGCATGGACCCGGGACGAAAGCGCCCATGTGCGTGATCTCCTCGGCCAGGCGCGCCAGCCCTGCGCCGACTGGAGCGAGGCCGACCGCGCCGCGATCCAGACCACCGCGGCCGATCTGGTGCGCCGGGTCCGCGCGCGCGCGCAGCACCAGGGCGCGATCGAGGCCTTCATGCAGCAGTACGACCTCGGCAGCGAGGAAGGCGTGCTGCTGATGTGCGTCGCCGAGGCGCTGCTGCGCATTCCGGACCAGGACACGGCCGATGCGCTGATCCGCGACAAGCTCGGCGAGGCCAACTGGAAGAAGCACATGGGCCAGTCGGACTCGGTGCTGGTCAACGCGTCCACCTGGGGTCTGATGCTGACCGGGCATCTGGTGGACCTGGCGGACGACACCAAGCGCGACGTCCACAACGCGTTCAAGCGCCTGATCGGCCGTGTCGGCGAGCCGGTGATCCGGCTCGCGGTGCGCCAGGCGATGCGGATCATGGGCCACCAGTTCGTCATGGGCCGCACGATCGGCGAGGCCCTCGCGCGCTCGCGCAAGGGCGCGAACGCCGCGTATCGCTATTCGTTCGACATGCTCGGCGAGGCCGCGCTGACCCAGGCCGATGCCGACCGCTATCTGAAGGCCTACCGCGACGCGATCGACGCGATCGGAAACTCCGGCCATCGCCGAGGCGATGGCGCGGGGTCGTTCGAGGACGCGATCACCGCGCCGTCGATCTCGGTCAAGCTCTCGGCGCTGCACCCGCGCTACGAACACGCCAAGCGCGAACGCGTGCTGGCCGAACTCGCGCCGCGTCTGCTCGACCTGGCCCAGCGCGCGAAGGGCTACCGGATCGGCCTGACCGTCGACGCCGAGGAAGCCGACCGGCTGGAACTCTCGCTCGACGTCATCGAGGCCGCCTGGTCCGACGCGTCGCTGGTCGGCTGGGACGGCTTCGGCATCGTTGTGCAGGCCTACCAGAAGCGCGCCCCGTTCGTGATCGACTGGATCGCCGCCCTCGCCCGTGCCCACGGGCGCCGTATTCCGGTGCGCCTGGTCAAGGGCGCGTACTGGGACAGCGAGATCAAGCGCGCCCAGGTCGACGGCCACCCGGGCTATCCGGTGTTCACCCGCAAGCCCAATACCGACGTCAGCTATCTCGCCAACGCGCGCCGCCTGTTGTCGGCCACCGATGCGATCTATCCGATGTTCGCCACCCACAACGCGCACACCATCGCCGCGGTTCACCGCATGGGCACGCGCCTGCTCGGGGCGCGCGCCGGCGGCCATCCGTTCGAGTTCCAGAAGCTGCACGGCATGGGCGACGACCTCTACGCCGAGGTGATTCCGGCCGACCGGCTGGACGTGCCCTGCCGGGTGTACGCACCGGTCGGCTCGCACGAGGACCTGCTGCCGTACCTGGTGCGGCGCCTGCTCGAGAACGGCGCGAACTCCAGCTTCGTCAACCGGATCAGCGACGAGGACGTCGCGATCGACGACCTGATCCGCGATCCGGTCGAGCTGGTGTCCGGCTTCGAATCCATTCCCCATCCCCGCATTCCGCTGCCGGTCGATCTCTACCGCAGCCAGTCGCACGACAGGAGCAACTCCATGGGCGTCAATCTCGCCAACGACGCGCAGCTCGCCGCACTCGCCGACCAGATCCAGGCCCATGCCGGCCCGTGGACCGCGGGTCCATTGGTGCCGGGTGCGACCAGCCGCGGCGAGACGTTCGAGGTCACCAGCCCCGCCGACCGCCGCGTGCGCGTGGGCCAGTGGCAGGCCGCCGACGAGGCGACCGTCGAGCAGGCGCTGCGCAACGCGACCGACGCCCATGCCGGCTGGAACGCGATGCCCGCCGCCTCGCGCGCGGCGATCCTCGAGCACGCCGCTGACCTGCTGGAGGCGCGCATGCCCGAATACATCGCGATGTGCACGCGAGAGGCCGGCAAGACCATTCCCGACGGCGTGGCCGAAGTGCGCGAAGCGGTGGACTTCCTGCGTTACTACGCCGGCGAGGCCCGCCGGCTGTTCATCGTCGAGGCGCTGCCGGGCCCGACCGGCGAATCCAACAGCCTGCAGCTCTCGGGCCGCGGCGTGTTCGTCTGCATCAGCCCGTGGAACTTCCCGCTGGCGATCTTCGCCGGCCAGATCGCCGCCGCGCTCGTTGCGGGCAATACGGTCATCGCCAAGGCCGCCGAGCAGACCACGCTGGTCGGCCATGCCGCGGTCAGGCTGCTGCACGAAGCCGGCGTGCCCGAAGCCGTGCTGCAGTACGTGCCGGGCGACGGCGCCACCGTCGGCGCGGCGCTGACCTCGGACGTGCGCGTGGCCGGCGTCGTGTTCACCGGCTCGAACGCGACCGCGCTGGCGATCAACCGCGCGCTCGCCGCCCGCGACGGTGCGATCGGCACGCTGATCGCCGAGACCGGCGGCCAGAACGCGCTGATCGCCGACTCGTCCGCCCTGCCCGAGCAGCTGGTCAAGGACGCGCTGGGCTCGGCCTTCACCTCGGCCGGCCAGCGCTGCTCGGCCGCGCGCGTGCTGTTCGTGCAGGACGACATCGCCGACAAGGTGCTGGAGATGCTGGCCGGCGCGATGCGCGAACTCACCGTCGGCGACCCGGCCCTGCTGTCGACCGACGTCGGCCCGGTGATCGATGCCGATGCGCTGCGCATGCTCGACGCGCACGCCGAGCGCATGGCGAAGGACGCGCGTCTGATCGCGACCACGCCGGTCGGCGACGCCACCGCGCACGGCACCTTCTTCGCGCCGCGCGCCTGGGAACTGCGGTCGCTGTCACAGCTGCAGCGCGAGAACTTCGGCCCGGCGCTGCACGTGATCCGCTGGAAGGCCAACGAGCTCGATGCGGTGATCGACGCGATCAACAACACCGGCTACGGCCTGACCCTGGGCATCCACTCGCGCATCGACGAGACGGTCGAGACCATCACCGCGCGTGCGCGGGTCGGCAACGTCTACGTCAACCGCAACCAGATCGGCGCGGTGGTCGGCGTGCAGCCCTTCGGCGGCCAGCGCCTGTCGGGCACCGGCCCCAAGGCCGGCGGCTCGCATTACCTGCCGCGCTTCACCACCGAGAAGACCGTGACCATCAACACCACGGCCGCCGGCGGCAACGCCTCGCTGCTGACCCTGGTCGACTGACCCGCCCGCGGGCGGGCGGCCGTGCGCCGTCCGCCCCGTGCGACCGGCGGCGACGTGACCGTCGTCGCCCCGCGTTCCTTCGAGTGCCTGACGCCCCGTGGCTTTCGACGCCTTCGCCCTGATTCTCGCGATGCTCGCGCTGGGCATGCTGTTCGCACGGTTCGACGTGCTGCCGGACAGCGCGGCCGAGGTGCTCAACCGCGTGGTGTTGCTGGTCTGCCTGCCGGCGGCGGTGCTGGTGCACGTGCCGTCGCTGCGGTTCGATCCGGCGTTGATCGGCCTGGCAGCGACGCCCTGGCTGCTGGCCGTCGCCACCGTGCTGCTGGTCTGGCCGCTCGCGCGCCTGCTGCGCTTCCGTCGGGACGAAACCGGCGTGGTGGTGCTGTGCGTGGCGCTGTGCAACAGCAGCTTCATCGGCTATCCGATGATCGGCGCCCTGCTCGGCCAGGAGGCGGTGGCCTACGCCGTGGTCTACGACCAGTTCGGCACCTTCGTGCTGCTGTCGACGTTCGGCCTGACCGTCATCGCACGCTATGCTGGCGACACGCCCCCGCCGGCGCGGCAGATCCTCGCGCGCATGCTGCGGTTCCCGCCGCTGTGGGCGCTGGCGTTCGCGCTGACCCTGATGCCCGCCCAGCCGCCGGCATGGATCGACAACGGCCTGCGCACCGTCGCCGGTGCGATGCTGCCGATGGTGATGCTGGCGGTCGGCCTGTCGATCCGGCTGCGCATGCCGCGCGACGAGCTGCGCCCGCTGGCCACCGGCGTGGTGCTCAAGCTGCTGGTGATGCCGGCGATCGCACTGCCGCTGTCCTGGGCCTTCGGCATGAGCGGCACGATGCTGCAGGCGAACGTGCTGGAGGCGGCAATGCCGACGATGATCACCGCCGCGGCGCTGGCGATCTCCGCCGGCCTCGCGCCGCGACTCACCGCCGCCCTGGTGGGCTACAGCATCTTGCTGTCGCTGCTGACCCTGCCTGCCTGGGCGTGGCTGCTGGCGCGGCTCGCCGCCAGCTGATACCGGGCGCGGACCTGACTGCGCGGCGGGCGCCGGTCAAGAACGGCCCCCCGGCGCCGATACCGGAGCCGAGGGCGAGCCCGCCCAACGCGATCCGACCGACATGCCCTCAGTGTTCCGCACGCACCCGTCCCCGGCGCCGGTGCCCCGCCGCCTCGCCCGTCTGTGCGCCGTGTGCCTGTGTGCCGCCGCGACGGGCGCTCTGGCCCAGCCGGGCGCGGCCGACCTGACCGCGATTCCGCTGGAACAGCTGCTCGACATGGACGTGCTGACGGCCTCGCGCTTCCAGCAGAAGGCCAGCCGCGCGCCGTCGGCCGTGCGCGTGATCACCGCCGACGACATCCGCCGGCACGGCTGGCGCACCCTGGCCCAGGCCCTGGAAAGCCTGCCGGGCCTGCACGTCAGCAACGATCGCGGATACAGCTACCTCGGCGCCCGCGGCATCCTGCGGCCGGGCGATTTCGGCACGCGGTTCCTGCTGCTGATCGACGGCCACCGGATGAACGATCCGGTCTACAGCCAGGCGCCGGTGGGCTGGGAGTTTCCGCTCGACGTGGAATTGATCGAGCGCATCGAATACGTCCCCGGTCCGGGCTCGGCGCTGTACGGCTCGAACGCGTTCTTCGGCGTCATCAACGTGATGACCCGGGACGCGGGCTCGATCGGACGGGGCGAGGTGGACACGATCGTGGGCAGCCACGGCAGCCGCGCCGTGCGCGCGTCGGTCGCCGCACGCGGCACGTCGGGCGAGACCCTGCTGTCGGCCGACGTCACGCGCAGCGCGGGCACCGATCTCGCGCTGCCCGTGTATGCCGACGACGGCAGCGACGGCGTGGCCCGGGGCCTCGACGGCATGCGCGCGCACCGGCTGTTCGTCCGCCATCGCCAGGGCGATCTCAAGCTGTCGCTGATCGCGGGCCAGCGCATCAAGGACATTCCCACCGCCAACTACGGACAGGTGTTCGGGGCGCCCGGCGCGCAGATCGACGACCGCTGGGCATTGCTCGGCGTGGACTGGACGCGCGCCCTGTCGTCGACCACCGACGGCTACGTGCAGGGCCGTCTGCTCGATTTCCGCTACGTCGGCGACTACGTCTACGACGTCATGAACCGCGACGTCGCCCGCGGCCGCTCGCTGGCGCTCGAGTCGGGCGTGGTCACGCGCGCGTTCGACGGCCACGTGATCGCGGCCGGCGTCGAACTGGTGGTCAAGCGCGATGTCGACCAGCGCAATTTCGACGTCGACCCGCGCGAGGTGTACTTCGACTCGCATCAGGCCGGCGAGCGCGTGGGCGTCTACGTCAACGACGAATGGAGCTGGACGCCGCAGTGGTCGCTGTCGACCGGCCTGCGCCTCGACGGCGAGAACGGCGGCACGCTGCGCCTCAATCCGCGCTTCGCCCTCGTCGGCAGCCTGCGCCCCGGCACGACGCTCAAGGCCATCGCCGGGCACGCCTTCCGGTCCCCGAATGCCTACGAGCGCTATTACGAGGCGCAGGGGCCCGGCGGGCAGCGCGCGAACCCGGGCCTGGGTGCCGAACGCATCCGCACCGCCGAGCTGCTGCTGACCCAGGAGATCGGCACCCGCACCCAGGTCGATCTCGGGGTGTACGACTACCGCCTGCGCAATCTGATCAGCCTGGTCGAGGACGGCGACCTGCTGACGCTCGAGAACGCCGCCACCGCGAGCAGCACCGGCGTCGAAGCGAGCCTGCTGCACCGCTGGGACGGCGGGCTGCAGCTGCGCGCGAGCTACGCCTACGCCGACGTGCACGGCTGGGAGGAACAGGGCCAGCCGATCAACGCACCGCGCCATCTGGCCAAGGCCTACGTCACCGCGCCGATCGGCCAGAGCCTGTCGCTCGCGCTCGGCAGCCGCTACACCTCGCGCCGGGCCACCCGCGACGGCGCCGTGGGCGGCGCCACGGTGACCGATGCCAACCTGCTCTGGGCCGTGCCCGGCGGGCGCCTGGAAGTGGCGCTCGGCGCGGAGAACCTGTTCGACCGCCGCTACGCCGACCCGGTCGGTCCCGAGTTCCTGCCCGACGCGATTCCGGGTCGCGGCCGGTCGGTCCACCTCGACGTGCTCTGGCGCTTCTGATGCACGCGCGCTCCGGCTCCCGGTCCAGGCGCTGCATGCGCACGGCGGGCGCGGCGCTCGCCGTGCTGCTGGCGCTGTGCGCGCCGGCGCTGGCCCAGGTGGACGAGAATGCGCTGAAGGCGGCGTTCGTCTACAACATCATCAGCTTCGCGAGCTGGGACGCGCCGCCGCGGCGCGAGGCCCTGGTGGTGTGCACCGCGGTCGACCCCGGCCTGTCCGCGGCGCTGGCCACACTCGACGGCCGCCAGGTGGCCGACCGGCGCCTGAGCTTCCGCCCCGCCCGCGACACCCCGGCCGGCTGCGATGTCCTGGTGCGCGCCGCCGCGTCGCCGGCCGGGCCGGCGCAGACGGGACGCCTGGTGGTCTGCGACGGCTGCGTGCTGCCCGATGCGGTCACCGCCGTCGCGCTCGGCCGTGACGGTACGCGCCTGCGGTTCGACGTCGATCCCGACGCGGCCGCGCATGCCGGCGTGAGCTTCAGCAGCCGCCTGCTGCGCCTGGCGAGGCGCGTGCTGTGATCGGCGCCGATCGCCTGGGTCGCAGCTTCGAACGCTCCAGCCTGCTCGCCTCGGTTCTGGTGCTGACGCTGGCCGGCGTGGTGCTGGCGCTGCTGCAGCTCGTCGGCCTGCGTCGGGAGCTGGTCGAGGACGCCGACGCCCAGGCCCGCATCGTCGCCCTCAACAGCGCCGCCGCGGTGCTGTTCGACGACCGCGTGGTCGCGGCGGAAATGCTCGACGCGCTCAGCGCGGCGTCCACCGTGCGCGCGGCACGCATCGAGGACGAGACCGGCCGCGTGCTGGCGACCTACGTCGCCGCGGGCGCGGCCGACGGCACGCGTGACTGCGGCCTGGACTGCACGCGGGTGACCGCGCCGATCGAGCACGCCGGCACGCCGCTCGGCACGGTCGTACTCGAGGTCTCGCTGCAGCGCGTGTTCACCCGCCTGCTGGCGTTCGCGGGCGCGTTCCTGGTCGCGGCCCTGGTCGCGCTGGCGCTGAGCCTGCCGCTGCTGCGCCGGATGCGGGTGCGCATGCGTCTGGCCGAGGCGCGGCTCGACCATCTCGCGCACCACGACCCCGTCACCGGCCAGCGCAACCGCAACGCCTTCAACGCCACGCTGCACCGCGCGCGCGATGCGCGTGCGCAATCGAGGCATGCGCTGCTGCAGCTGGACATGGACCGGTTCAAGGAGATCAACGACACGCTGGGCCACCTCGGCGGCGACGAACTCCTGCGACAGGTCGGCACGCGGCTGGCCTCGGCGATCCGTGCCGACGACCAGCTGTTCCGGCTCGGCGGGGACGAATTCGCGGTCCTGATGCACCCCATCGCCTCGGCCGCCGAGGCCGATGCGGTCGCGCAGCGGGTGCTGGCCCAGTTCGCCGAGCCGTTCCGGATCGCCGGCCACGAGCTCTACGTCACCGCCAGCGCCGGCGTGAGCCTGTATCCGCAGGACTCCGGCGAGTTCCACGACCTGGCCGGCAACGCCGACGCGGCGATGTACGAGGCGAAACGCCACGGCCGCAATCGCGTCGCGTTCTACGACCCGCGACTGCGCGAGGCGATGGCCGAACGCGTGCGTCTGCAGAACGATCTGCGCCGCGCGCTCGATGCCGACGGCCTGGCCCTGCACTACCAGGCGCAGGTCGATACCCGCACTGGGGCGCTGACCGGCGTCGAGGCCCTGCTGCGCTGGGAGCATCCGACGCTGGGGCCGGTGTCGCCGGCGGTGTTCGTGCCGCTCGCCGAGGAGTCCGGCCTCATCGTGCCGATCGGCCGCTGGGTGCTGCGCGAGGCCTGCCGTCAGCTCGCCGCCTGGCGCCAGGCGGGCTTCGAGGGCGTGCGCGTCGCGGTCAACCTGTCGGTCCGCCAGACCCGCGACGAACAGCTGCCCGACTTCATCGACGCGCTGCTCGAAGCGCACGGGCTGGCGCCCGCGTGCCTCGAGCTGGAGATCACCGAAAGCGTGCTGATGGAAGAGACCGACCTCGCGATCGCCCTGCTGGCACGCCTGCGCGCGCGCGGGCTGCGCCTGGCGATCGACGATTTCGGCACGGGCTATTCGTCGATGGCCTATCTCCAGCGCCTGCCGATCGACGCGCTGAAGATCGACATGACCTTCGTACGCGGCATTCCCGGCGACGGCGAGGCCATCACCACCGCGATCCTGGCCATGGCGCACGGACTCGGCCTGTGCGTGGTGGCCGAAGGCGTGGAGACCCAGGCCCAGCACGACTTTCTGCGGGCCGCCGGTTGTGACCAGATCCAGGGCTACCGGATCGCGCGGCCGCTGCCGCCGGACGATGTGTGCACGCAATGGGGGCCATCGGCGCAGGCGGTCCGGGCCGGCTGACGCCGCGCGGGCATCGGTCCCGGCATCGATTGCGGCCACAACGAAAAAGCCCCGCCGAAGCGGGGCTTTTCGTCGTGCACGGTCCCGGCATCGGGACCGCCGGATCAGAAGCGGTACTGCGCCGACACGCCGAACAGGTTGGCGTTGCCGTCGAAGCCACCGGCGACGCGGCTGCCGCCGCTGGTGGTGTCGATGCGCGGGTTGCGCGGCTCGATGCGGGTGTAGGCGAAGTTGACGTCGAACGCGTCGCTCATCGCCCAGGTCGCGCCGACCGAGTAGAAGATGCGGTTCGCATCGGGCAGGCGCGGGGTGCGGTGGGCGAGGCTGGTCGGGGTTTCGTCGTACGCGACGCCGCCACGGATCTTCCACGACGGGTTGAGCGCGTATTCGGCGCCGAGGGCGGCGAAGTAGGTGTCACGCCACTCGAACGGCTCGACCGAATCCGGGTCCGGATTGTCGAACTGGATGCGCACTTCGCGCAGCGACGACCAGCCGGTCTCGGCGTAGGTGGCCGACAGCATCAGCGCATCGGTGACCTGCCAGGTGGCGCCGACGTTGAGGATCGACGGCGTGGTCAGATCGGCGCCGCCGGGACCATCGAGGAACAGGCCCGGACGCACCTGGCCGAACACGGCCGCGGCGTTGCCCGGCACGGTCCAGTCGGCGGTGCCGCGCAGTTCGTAATCGATCTCGGAGCGGTAGCTCACGCCGATGGCGACGGTGTCGGTCGGGCGGAAGTGCGCGCCGACCAGCCAGCCGAAGCCGTTGTCGTCGCCCTGGATCTCGGCCAGGCCGTCCGCGCTCTGCGGCAGGAAGCCGGGCACGCCCGACTGCGCCAGCAGCGCGCCGAAGTCGACCGCGCGCGACAGGGTCACGTCGGCGCGCGAGGCGATCACGCCCAGGCCCACCGAGAAGCGGTCGGTGATGTCGAGCGCGCCCGACAGGGTCAGGTCGACGATCTTCACGTCCGAGGTCTGCGCGGCGTAGCGGCCGACCCAGCCCGCGTCGTATTCGGTCTTCAGGCCGAACGGGGCGCTGATCATCGCGCCGAGCGCGACGCCGTTGTCGAGCTTGTGCACGACCGACAGCGCCGGCACCGGGGTGACGTCGCCGGCGTTGCCGCCGTTGCCGCCGCTCAGCGGACGGCCGAGCGCGTCGCGGCCGCTGCCCTGGAATTCGTAGTTGAGGTCGATGACCGTCAGGTCGGCCTGGACCGTGGTGCCTTCGAACTGGGTCATCACCGCGGGGTTGTTGGTCACGACCGAGCTGTCGCCGGTCTTCGCGGCGGTGCCGGCGAACGAGGTGCCCTGCGACTTGACGCTGTTTTCCTTGAGCTGGAAGCCGGCCGCCTGGGCCTGGCCGGCGAACGCCAGCGCGCCGGCGACGCCGAGGGCCAGCGCCGTGCACTGGATGAAGCGGGGGGTGGTAGCCATGTGTCGCGTTCTCTCCGAAAAAGACATCTGAAACTTCGAGTGTGGTTGCTCCGCCGGACGTGACCAGGCCCCCTTGCGTCGTCGTCGCCTGTCGGAATTCCCCTCCCGAACGCGCGCAGCGGGGCGGATGATACCGTACGTGCCCGTCTGGACCCGTGCTGCGCTGCGGCATTTTCCACGCGTCGGCATGCCGGGTTTTGCCGCGCCGTGCGTCCCGTCCGACAATGGCCGCCACGATGTTCATTTCCGTTCCCCGACGCCGCGACCAGGCCCCGTTCCGCTGGGCCGTGCCGATGCTGTGCGCGCTGTTGTGGGCAGCCTTCCTGTGGGCGCTGACCCGCTCGGCCACCGACCAGTACGCCTTGCTGCTGGACTGGGGCGCGCTGTACGGCACGCCGGTGGGCACCGACGGCGTGCAGGTGAACTGGCTCGATCCCGGGCCGTGGCTGCGCCTGTTCACGGCGCTGTTCCTGCATGCCGACTGGGCCCATCTGCTCGGCAACCTGGTGTTCCTGCTGATCTTCGGCCTGCCGGCCGAGCGGCTGATGGGCGCCTGGCGGTTGCTGCTCCTGTTCCTGGTCGGCGGCGCGCTGGCGAACTTGGCAGCGGTGCTGGTGATCGGCGCACCCGACCGGCTGATCATCGGCGCGAGCGGCGCGGTGTCGGCGCTGATCGGCGCGTATCTGGCGCTGTTTCCGCGCGCGCGGCTCGGCGTCGTGGTGCCGCTGGGCCTGTTCCTGGAATTCGTGCGCGCCCCGGCCTCGCTGCTGATCGGCATCTGGGCGGTGCTGCAGGTGTTCTTCGCCTACATCGGCCCGGCCTACGGCGCCGTCGCCTGGGCCGCGCACGTGGCCGGCTTCCTGTTCGGCGTGGTCTTCGCCCTGCTCTCGCGCCATGCGATCGGGCAACGGCTGCGGCGGCTGAAGGGGTACTGAGGGCCGGGATTCGGGCGTCGGGATTGGGGATTTGCAGCAGCGACTCCATGCAGCGTCTTCGAATCCCGCCTCCCGAATCCCCAATCCCGGCTTCTACAATTGCGCCATGACCCCCAAGACCCTGCACAAGATCACCTTCCTCAGCCACGGCAAGATCTACGCGCTGTACGCGCGGCGGGTGGAGAGCGGGCGGCTGTGGGGCTTCGTCGAGGTGTCGGATCTGGTGTTCGACGTGCACGAGGGGCTGGTGGTCGATCCGACCGAGGAACGCCTGCGCGAGGAGTTCCGCGACACGCGCACGCTGCACCTGCCGATGCAGAGCGTGCTGCGGATCGAGGACGTGGAGCGCAAGGGCCAGTCGTCGATCCGCGACGCCGAATCCGGCGAGAAGGTGGTCACGCCGTTCCCGCTGCCCGCGCGCCCGCGCTGATCCGTGCGGGCCGAGGCCCGCGCTAAACTCCGACGCCCACGCGGCCGTCGCATCGCGATTGCGATGCTCGACGCACGCCCCGTCACCCAGGCTCACCGCCCAAGGCAACGATGACGACACCCCAGGAACTGCTCGACACCCACGGCCCGCGCGAATCGATGGAGTACGACGTCGTCGTCGTGGGCGCAGGCCCCGGCGGCCTGTCGACCGCGATCCGGCTCAAGCAGCTGGCGGCCGACGCCGGGCGCGAGGTCTCGGTGTGCGTGCTGGAGAAGGGCTCCGAGCCGGGCGCGCACATTCTCTCGGGCGCGATCATCGACCCGCGTGCCCTCACCGAACTGATTCCGGACTGGAAGGAAAAGGGCGCGCCGCTCAAGCAGGCGGTCACGCGCGATGAATTCCTGTTCCTCGACGAAACCGGCGCGAAGTCCACGCCGGCGTTCTTCCTGCCCGACTGCTTCAAGAACCACGGCAACTACATCGTCAGCCTGGGCGCGGTCACGCGCTGGCTGGCGACGCAGGCCGAAGCGCTGGGCGTGGAGATCTTTCCGGGCTTCGCTGCGGCCGAGGTGCTGTACGCCGACGACGGCCGCGTGCGCGGCGTCGCCACCGGCAACCTCGGCATCGGCAAGGACGGGCAGCCGACCGCGGAATTCCAGCTCGGCATGGAGCTGCTGGCCAAGTACACGATCTTCGCCGAAGGCTCGCGCGGGCAGCTCGGCCGGGAACTGATCGCGAAGTTCGCGCTCGACGAGGGCCGCGATCCGCAGAGCTACGGCATCGGCATCAAGGAGCTGTGGCAGGTCGATCCGGCGAAGCACGAGCCGGGTCTGGTGGTGCACACCGCCGGCTGGCCGCTGACCGACGACACCTACGGCGGCTCGTTCCTGTACCACGCCGAGGACGGCAAGGTCGCGATCGGCCTGGTGGTCGGGCTTGACTACCGGAATCCGTGGCTGAGTCCGTTCGAGGAGTTCCAGCGCTTCAAGACGCATCCGGCGATCCGCAAGTATCTCGAAGGCGGCACCCGCATCGGCTACGGCGCGCGCTCGATCACCGCCGGCGGCCTGCTGTCGATCCCGAAGCTCGTGTTCCCCGGCGGCGCCTTCGTCGGCTGCGAGGCCGGCACGCTCAACGCCAGTCGCATCAAGGGCAGCCACGCCGCGATCAAGACCGGCATGCTCGCCGCCGAGGCCGCCTTCGCCGCACTCGGCGAGGACCGCGGCGGCGACGAGCTCACCGCGTATCCGGCCGCATTCGAGTCGAGCTGGCTGCACGCCGAGCTGTCGCAGGCCAAGAACTTCAAGCAGTGGTTCAAGAAGGGCCGCACCACCGCGACGCTGATGACCGGCATCGAACAGTGGCTGCTGCCCAGGCTCGGCATGCGCGTGCCGCCGTGGACGATCCACCGCGACAGGCCCGATCACGCCTGCCTCGAGCCGGCGGCGCAGCACGCGAAGATCGACTATCCCAAGCCCGACGGCGTGCTGACCTTCGACCGCCTGAGCTCGGTGTACCTGTCGAGCACCAATCACGACGAGGACCAGCCGGCCCACCTCACGCTGAAGGATGGGTCGGTGCCGGTCGACGTGAACCTGGCGACCTACGCCGGCCCCGAGGCGCGCTACTGCCCGGCCGCGGTCTACGAATACCTCGACGGCCCCGACGGCCCGTTCCTGCGGATCAACGCGCAGAACTGCGTGCACTGCAAGACCTGCGACATCAAGGATCCCACCCAGAACATCGTCTGGGTCGCACCGCAGGGCGGCGGCGGGCCGAACTACGCCGGCATGTGAGGCGTGGCCGGCGCGCACGGCTCGCCCCGCACGCACTCCGGCCCCTCGGGGGCGGTGCTCGGCCGGTCGTGGCCCCTCGCCCGCGCCGCCGCGCGATTAGGCACGGATGTCCCGCGTGCGCCGCGCCTGCGCGCGCCCACCATCGCGCCGGCGTCGCAGGGCGCGTTCCGTGAGCGCAGCTCTGCCGCCGGCACCGCGCGCGATGGGGACGCCGCGGCAGTCGTGCGCATGCCGAGGCATGCGGCCGAGGCCCGGCCACAAGGCGGCGCCGCGCGGTCCGACCGTGCCCGCGGGGCCGCAGCATTCTTGAAACCCTGCCCGTATACTCGGCCGCAGCTGTGGCCGAGGGCCATGCCGCCAAGGGTGTTTCGTGCGTAATTACGATCTCGAATTCCTCAAGCGTTTCTCGCTGGTGCTGGTGTTTCTGTCCATCGTCACCCTGGGCCTCATCATCGGTGCCTGGTTCCTGCACAAGTCGGTGCCCACCGAAACGCCGCCGAATGTGGCCAAGCGCACCGAAGCGCGGATCGCGCCCGTCGGCGCGGTGTACGCCGGCGCCACCGGCGCCGCGGCGCAGGCAGCGGCCACTGCCGCGGCCGCAGCCGCCGCCGCCGCGCAGTCCGCCTACGGCGGCACGCTCGACGGCGCGGTGATCTACCAGAACCTCTGCGCGGGCTGCCACACCTCGGGCGCCGGCGGCGCGCCGACGCTCGATCACCAGCACTGGGATGCCCGCATCGCCCAGGGCACCGAAACCCTGTACCGGCACTCGATCGAGGGCTTCACCGGCGCCGCCGGTGTGATGCCGGCGCGCGGCGGCAACCCGGCGCTCAACGACGAGCAGATGCACGCCGCCGTCGACTGGATGATCGACAACCTCAAATAACTGCGCGCGGGCCTTTCGCCCGTCGTGGACGCCGCCTTCCGGGGCGGCGTCGTCGTATCAGGCCTCCGGGCCGCTGGAGATGTGCCCGATGTCGCTGCCCCGCCCCGCCTCCCGTCTACTGCCCGGTCTGCTCGCCTGCGCCCTGCTCGCCGCCTGCCGCGCGACCGCGCCCGCCGCACCGGCGGGCGTCGATGCCTCACCGGTCGTCGATGCGCCGGCCCTGGCGGCGCGCGAGGCCGTCATCGAGGGCCGGGTGACCGGCGCGTTCGCCGAGGGCCTGGGCGGCTGGTTCCTGCAGTCGGCGACGCCGGGCCGCGACCAGCCCGCGGCGGTGTTCGTCGAAACCGTCGACGGCATGCCCGCGCCTGCGGCCGGTGCCCACGTGCGGGTGCGCGGCACGTTGCGCAGCCTCGATCGCGTGCCCACCCTGCAGCCGGTCCGCATCGACACGCTCACCGCGCCGGCACCGACGCTGGCGCCGTTGCGTCTGGCCGGCGCGCCCGGCGACTGGTCGCGGCTGGCCGGACAGTGGGTGCGGATCGATGCGCCCTTGACCGTCAGCGGCCAGCACGAGCGCGCGACCCGCGGCACTCTGGTCACCAGTGTCGACGGACGGCTCTACGTGCCCACGGAGATCGCCTGGCCCGGCGCCCAGGCGGCGATGGTGCAGGCCGCGAACGACAGCCGCCGCGTCCTGATCGACGACGGCCGCAATGACGCACCGGCCGACGGCGTGCCCTGGTACCTGCCCGAGACCGCGCGCGCCCTGCGCAGCGGCAGCGTGCTGACCGGCGTCGAAGGCATCGTCGATCACCGCCACGGCGCCTGGCGCCTGCAGCTCACCGCGCCCGTGCAGGTGCAGCCCGCGCCGCGCCCCGCCCCGCCGCAGGTGCCGGGCGACGTGCGCATCGCCGCGTTCAATCTCGAGAACCTGTTCAACGGCGACGGGCGCGGCGGCGGCTTTCCGACCGCGCGCGGCGCCGAAACGCCGGCCCAGTACGCGCGTCAGCTCGAGGGCCTGGTGGCGACGATCACCGCGCTCGACGTCGACGTGGCCGCGCTGATGGAACTCGAGAACGACGGCTACGACGCCGCGTCCAGCCTCGCCCAACTGGTCGATGCGCTCAACGCCGCCGGTCCGGCGCGCGACTGGCGCTTCGTCGACGCGGGCACGGGGCCGGGCACGGACGCGATCCGCGTGGGCCTGATCTACCGGGCCACGCGCGTGCAGCCGAAGGGCGCCGCGGCCACGCTCGGCGGCGGCCCGTTCGCGCGTTACAGCCGGGCGCCGCTGGCCCAGGCCTTCGTGCCCGTGCGCGGCGGCCGGCCCGACGGCGCGGACTTCAGCGTCGTCGCCGTGCACTTCAAATCCAAGGGCTGCGGCAACGCCGACGGGGCCGATGCCGACACCGGCGACGGCCAGGCCTGCTGGAACGCCACGCGCACCGAATCGGCGCGCCGCCTGCTCGAGTGGCTGGCGACGGCGCCCACCGGCGCCGGCGAGCGCGTGGCGGTGGTCGGCGACTTCAACGCCTACGCCCGCGAGGATCCGCTGCGCCTGTTCTACGACGCCGGCTGGCGCGATCCCTTCGCTGCGGGTCCGGACGCGCCGGCGCACAGCTTCGTCTTCAACGGCCAGGCCGGACGACTGGACCACGCGCTGCTGAGCCGGGCGCTGGCCGCGCGCGTGGCCGGCGCGGCGAAGTGGCACACCAATGCCGACGAACCGGACGACATGCGCGCGCGCGAGGCGAGCGGCCCGTGGCGCAGCTCGGATCACGACCCGCTGGTGGTGGGCCTGCAGCTGCGCGGGCGCTGACGGCCGGGGCCGCGTACGGCGTGCACAGTGCACGGCTCCGTCGCGAACGCCCCGGTATCATGCGCACATGACGTCCCCCACGTTCCCCACCGAATCCGGGCCGCTGACGCTCGCCGGCCCCGTCGGCGACCTCGAGGCCATCGTCGACCTGCCCGAGGCCGACGTCGATGCCCGTCCACTGGTCGCCGTCGTCTGCCATCCGCTGCCCACCGAGGGCGGCACCATGCACAACAAGGTCGTCACCATGGCCGCGCGCGCCCTGCGCGAGCTCGGCGCGGCCACGGTGCGTTTCAACTTCCGCGGCACCGGCGCGTCCGCCGGCACCTACGATGCGGGCGAGGGCGAAACCGCCGACCTCGCCGCCGTGGTCGAATGGGCGCGCCGCGAGCGGCCGGGCCATGCGCTGTGGCTGGCCGGTTTCAGCTTCGGCGCCTACGTGTCGCTGCGCGCGAGCGAGGCCTTGCAGCCCGACGGACTGATCTCGATCGCACCGCCGGCCGGGCGCTGGGACTTCGACGCGATCGTGCTGCCGCGCTGCCCGTGGCTGGTGATCCAGGGCGAGGCCGACGAGATCGTCGATCCCGAAGCGGTCTACCACTGGCTCGACGACAGCGGCGCCGACGCCGAGCTGGTGCGCATGCCCGACACCAGCCATTTCTTCCATCGCAAGCTGATGGACCTGCGCGGCGCACTGAAGAACGGCGTGCGCACCTGGCTGCCGGACCCGGCCGCCTGATGCCGGCGCGTCGTGCTCCGGGCGCGGCCGCGGCCGCGCCGCACGTCCGCGCCGCGCGGATCCCTGCGCGATGAGCGACACCGCCCTGCCCTCGCAGCGCTATGCCGAGGGCGTCGCGCGCGGCGACTGGCAGGAGGATCCGGCCCAGCGCCCGGCCCTGGTTGAACTCGACCGCCTGCATCGCGCATTGACCCTGCCGCCGACGCGCGGCGGCCTGCTCGGCCGCCTGCTGGGCCGCGATGCCGCCGGTGACGCGCCGCCCGGGCTGTACCTCTGGGGCGGCGTGGGTCGCGGCAAGACGTTCATGATCGACCTGTTCCACGACGGCCTGCCGATGGGCGTGCTCCGGCCCGAACGCCCTGGCGAGGGCGGCGCGGACGTGACCGCGGCCAAGGCGCGCAAGGACCCTGCGCGCCACGCGACGCCCGATCCGCGGCTCGGCCGCAAGCGCCGCACCCACTTCCACCGCTTCATGCGCGAGGTCCACGAGGCGCTGCGCACGCATGCAGGCGAGCGCGATCCGCTGGCGGCGATCGTCCGCGGCTGGCGCGATGCGGGCCTGCGCGTGCTGGTGCTCGACGAGTTCTTCGTCAGCGACATCGGCGATGCGATGCTGCTCGCGCGGCTGCTCGAGCGCATGTTCGCCGACGGCATCGTGCTGGTGACCAGCTCCAACGTCGACCCGCAGGATCTCTACAAGGACGGCCTGCAGCGCGTGCGCTTCCTGCCGGCGATCGCGCTGGTCCAGCGCCACTGCCACGTCGTGTTTCTCGAAAGCGACACCGACTACCGCATGCGCGCCCTGACCCGCTCGCCGGTCTACCGCACGCCGCTCGACGCCGGTGCCGACGCCTGGCTGGACTCGCGCTGGCACGAACTCGGCGGCGACGACGACCACCGCGATGCCGGCATCGAGATCGACGGCCGGCGCATCGCGGTGCGCGCACGCTGCACCGGCATGGCGTGGTTCGATTTCGACGCGCTGTGCGAAGGCCCGCGCGGCGCCAGCGATTACATCCACATCGCCACCGAGTTCCACACCGTGCTGCTGGGCGGCATTCCGTGCATGGACGCCACCCGCGACGACGCCGCGCGCCGCTTCGTCACCCTGATCGACGAGCTCTACGACCGCCACGTCAACCTGATCTGCACCGCCGCCGTCGAACCGCCGCAGCTCTACACCGGCGAACGCCTCACCGGCGCCTTCGAACGCACCGCGTCCCGCCTGATCGAGATGCGCAGCACCGAGTATCTGACCCGCGAACACCGCGGTTGAGTCCGGCCGGCCGCGCGCTCCGGCGAACGTTCCGGATGAAGCGCCCGACCCCGCGCTGCAGCGTCGCCGCGGCCCGCACCCTCCCCCGCCTGGGGTGTCCGGATTGCATGAACAGGCCTCGCGGGGCTTGCATCGCGCAGCCCGATGCGCATGCCCAAGGCGGCATCAGGGGCTTGACGAACCGGAAATGCGGGCGCCACGGGGCCTGCCGCGTCTTCACAAGATTTAGCGTTGACCCCGCCCGAACACCCCACTATCTTGGGCCACGTCGGTTCCGCGCCCCCAGGGCGACGGATTAAAACGGGAAGCCGGTGACGCCCTCGAGGCCAGTCCGGCACTGCCCCGCAGCGGTGATTGGGAACGAACCCGCCATCAGCACTGGAGCGATCCGGGAAGCGGCGGGCGAGGAGAAGGCGTCGCCTTCGCGCCCATGAGTCCGAAGACCTGCCGACAGCCGCGCGAATGCACGCCGCGCGGTGCTGGCTGCAGCCGCTCCGTGGGGAGCGGGCTTGCGGAGCAGGCGCGATGACGCACGGCGTCCGATCGCGGCCCCTGCGACGCCGCCCGTCGATCCTCGGACACGACCGCAGCCGCCGGACCCGATGCGGGCGGGCCGGGGGTGTGCGCGCATGCACGGAGAGAGAGACCAGATGACCAGCCAGGACACCGTCGCGACCAATGCACCGGCCGCCGCAGACGCCACCCCCGCCGCCACCGCGCCCCCTGTTTCGCCCACGCCGCCCGCCGTCGAGCCCGACGACGTGGTGCCGCCGCCCCCGAGTGCCGCCATGAACACCGCGATTGCCGAAACACCCGACGCCGACGCCGGCGTCTCCACCTGGATCACCAAGGAAGCCGGCAATCGCCGGATTCCCTACGACCGCGCGCGCCTGGAGCGCAGCATCGACCGCACCCATGCCGAGTTCCCGCAGCTCGACATCGCCGACTACAAGCGCAGCGTGTTCGGCTTCGTCGAGCGCAAGGAGGCCGTCAACGCCGACGACCTCACCGATCACCTGATCCGCGAGGCCGAAGCCCGCGTCGACGTCACTGCGCCGGAGTGGGAATTCTTCGCCGCGCGCCTGTACCTGCACCGCCTGTACAAGCGCGCCAGCCGCAACCGCTTCTACGACGCCGAGCAGAAGTACGGCTCCTACGTCGGCCTGCAGGAATCGCTGGCCGACCGCAACATCTATTCCAACGACATCCTGCGCGCCTACTCCAAGGAAGAGCTGCAGGAAGCCGGCCGCATGATCGACGCCGAGCGCGACAAGCTGTTCGCCTACAACGGCCTGTACCTGCTGGCCACGCGGTATCTGGCCACCGACACCTCGCGCGCCGTGTTCGAACTGCCGCAGGAGCGCTGGCTCACCATCGCGCTGTACCTGATGCAGAACGAGACCAAGGGCGGCCGCGAACGCCGCATGCAGCTCGTCGGCGAGGCCTACTGGGCGCTGTCGAACCTGTACATGACCGTGGCCACGCCGACGCTGCAGAACGCCGGCAAGGTCGGCGGCCAGCTGTCTTCGTGCTTCATCGACACCGTCGACGACAGCCTGCAGGGCATCTACGACTCCAACACCGACATCGCCCGCGTCTCCAAGGGCGGCGGCGGCGTGGGCGCGTACATGGGCTACGTGCGCTCCAGCGGTTCGGCCATCCGCGGCGTGCCCAATTCCTCGGGCGGCGTGGTGCCGTGGATCAAGCAGCTCAACAACACCGCCGTGTCCGTGGACCAGCTGGGCCAGCGCAAGGGCGCGGTCGCGGTGTATCTCGACGTGTGGCACCGCGACATCGAGAACTTCCTCGACCTGCGGCTCAACAATGGTGACCAGCGCCTGCGCGCGCACGACGTGTTCACCTCGATCTGCATCCCCGATCTCTTCATGGAAGCGGTCGAGCGTCGCGGCGACTGGTACCTGTTCGACCCGCACGAGGTCCATCGCGTGAAGGGCTTCTACCTGCAGGACTTCTTCGACGAGAAGAAGGGCGACCCCAACGGCAGCTTCCGCAAGCGCTACGAGGAGGTGGTCGCCGACGAGCGCATCAGCCGCAAGACGGTCAAGGCGATCGACATCTTCAAGCGGATCATGGTCTCGCAGCTCGAGACCGGGAATCCCTTCATGTTCTACCGCGACGAGGTGAACCGGAAGAACCCGAACAAGCACGTCGGCCGCGTGTACTCGTCGAACCTCTGCACCGAGATCCTGCAGAACATGAGCCCGACGAAGATGATGCAGGAGATCATCTCCGGCAATCAGATCGTCACCACCAAGCAGGCCGGCGACTTCGTCGTCTGCAACCTGTCGTCGGTGAACCTGGGCCGCGCCGTGGTGCCGCAGCAGGGCCAGGGCGACCTGATCACCGACGTGCTCGAGCGCCTGATCCCGATCCAGGTGCGCATGCTCGACAACGTGATCGATCTCAACCAGCTGCCCGTGCCGCAGGCCACGATCACCAACCAGAAGTACCGCGCGATCGGCCTGGGCACGTTCGGCTGGCACCACCTGCTGGCGCAGAAGGGCATCCACTGGAACGAGAAGGACGCCGAGGACTTCAGCGATGCGCTCTACGAGCGCATCAACTTCCTCACCGTGCAGGCCAGCATGGAACTCGCCAAGGAAAAGGGCGCCTACCCGGTGTTCGCCGGCAGCGACTGGCACACCGGCGCGTACTTCAGTGATCGCAACTACAACTCGCCCGAGTGGCTGGACCTGGCCGCGCAGGTCGGCGTCAACGGCATGCGCAACGGCTGGCTGATGGCGGTCGCGCCGAACATGTCCACCGCGCAGATCGCCGGCTCCACCGCGTCGATCGACCCGATCTACTCCGCGTTCTACTACGAGGAGAAGAAGGACTACCGCCGCCCGGTCGCCGCGCCCGGCCTGTCGCTGGAGACCTGGCCGTACTACGAGAAGGGCGCCTACAAGGTCGACCAGTTCGCGTCCGTGCGCCAGAACGCGCGTCGCCAGCGCCACGTGGACCAGGCGATCAGCTTCAACCTCTACGTGCCCAGCACCATCCGTGCGAGCACGCTGCTGGAGCTGCACATGACCGCGTGGCGCGAGGGCATCAAGACCACGTACTACGTGCGCTCCAACGACATCGACATCGCCGAGTGCGAGTGGTGTTCGAGCTAAGCGCATTCGCGCTTCGCTCCCCACGGTTTGCATTGCAAACCGTGGGCCCCGTCTCATCAACATCCACACCCCGCGCCTTCGGCGCGCCCCCCTGACTCACGGGGGCTTTCCTCCAGATTGAATCGCCGCGTCGAATCGTGATTCGGGGCGCGGCACCGGAATACGAGAAGCAACCATGGCCGTTACGTCCACTCCGCTCGACCGCATCAAGATCCTCGAGCCGCGTCATCCCAACCGCTCCACCGGCATCATCAACGGCCAGACCAGCGGCATCCTCAACTGGAACGACATTCCGTATCCGTCGTTCTATCGCGCCTACAAGGAACTCTCGACCAACTTCTGGATTCCGGACGAGGTCGACATGAAGGGCGACGCCAAGCAGTACGGCGAGCTCTCGGCGCGCGAGAAGAACGCCTACGACTCGATCATCGGCCTGCTGGCCACGCTGGATTCGCCGCAGACGCGCTTCATCTACAACGTCGCCGAATACATCACCGACCCGGCCGCGCACGCCAACGCCGCGATCATCGGCCAGCAGGAAGTGATCCACAACGAGAGCTACAGCTACGTGCTGGCCTCGATCACCGGTCTGGCCGACCAGAACCGCGTGTTCGAACTCGCGCGCACGCATCCCACGATCATCGCGCGCAACCAGCCGATCATGGATTCGTACAACGACTTCATGCGCGAGCGCTCGGCCGAAACGCTGATCCGCTCGCTGGTGCAGTCGTCGATCCTCGAAGGCATCAACTTCTATTCCGGCTTCGCCTACTTCTACAACCTGGTCCGCCAGAACCGGATGACCGGCACCGGCAAGATCATCAGCTTCATCAACCGCGACGAGCTGGCGCACAGCAAGTTCATCAGCGAGCTGATCCGCGCCATCGTCGGCGAGAACCAGAGCCTGCAGGGCGACGAACTCACCGAATACGTGCACACGGCCTTCGAGCACGCGATCGAACTCGAAACGCGCTGGACGAGCGAAGTGCTCGACGGCATCGACGGCATCGATGTCGACGAGATGGTCCGCTACGTGAAGTACCGCGCCAACAAGATGGCCGGCATGCTCGGCATCGAGAAGCTCTACAGCGAATCGAACGAGAACGTGATGCCGTGGATCAAGGCCTATGCCGACAACTTCACCGAGACGAAGACCGACTTCTTCGAGATGCGCAACGCGTCGTACAAGAAGACGAATTCGGATAACGGGTTTGATGATTTGTAAGCGGCATGAAAAAACAAAGCCCGCCGTTGAGGGCGGGCTTTGCTGAAGCTCTTTTACAACTTAGATCATTGAGATCTATCGGATAGCGATTCGTGCGTTGGCGCGTACGACTCGTTTTCCGAGGCCCGGGATAGACGGAAGCCGAAGAGGCGGTCCGCACTACATAGGGCTTGGACCACGTCAAACATTGAGAACGATTGACGGGCGTCATCCTACAGAGAGTTGCTTGTTCGGCAAGTGCCGACGGTCACGCTCCTGTAGAACGCCAAGTTCCAAGTCTTCCGGTCCAGCGCCTCTTCCTTAACTGAGGACGCTGACAATGATCACTGTCTGCAAGAGCGTGTTTGTGCACGCGTACACGAGGTTCCGCTTGGGACGTCTCGAATACGTGTGCCAGCACTTCCGCTCGCCGCCTCGCAACTAAGGCGGCTCCAGAAGGCGTAGGAACTGGATGGGGCGCCGGTACGCCGGCGCCCCAGAGCAAGCAGAGTGGCTGTTGTTGGTGCTAGTCCCACCACCATCGGAGACAACCATGAGCAAAAAGCAAACCTCGACTGATTACCGTAGCGCAGTGACGGGTCGTTTCGTGACCGAGTCACATGCAAAGCGCAATCCCAACACGACGGTGAAGGAGCGCAATCCGCTCCCCAGCAAATCCAAGAAGTAGTTCAGCTAAGGGCTCGCCAATTCGGCGAGCCCTTTTTTGTTAAAAAAACGTCACCGACATCTAGCCTCTCGCATCTGCGAAAATTTTCGGGTTGGCCTTAGCCATCAACAGCCAGTCTCTTAGGCTCCCTTCGTTCGTACGGCACGCTGAATTCTCGTTTCATGCGCATCCTCCTCGCCCACACCTCACTCAGCGGCAACACCCGCGATGTCGCGCGCGCGATCCATGCGCGATGCGAAGAGATGGGCCATGCCGTCACCTGGATCGATGCCGATATCCAGACGCTCGCGACGGCCTGCCCCGATGGCGCCGCGCATGATCTCTACGTGCTCGGCAGCTGGAGCATCAATGCCGGGCGCACGCCGCCGGAGATGAAGCGCTTCATCGAGGAGCTCGTCGCCGTGGTGGGCAAGCCGGAGCGCGTGGCGGTGTTCGGTACCGGCGAGACGCAGTGGGGCGAGGAGTACTACTGCGGCGCGGCGCGGCGCATCGCCGCGTTCTTCGCCTCGCCTTACCCGCGGCTGGAGATCGAGCAGATGCCGCACGGCGAGCGCGACGCCGCCAACATCCAACGCTGGACCGACCACATCCTCGGCATTGCCGACACACCGATCGAGACCACCCCCCATGCAGACACTCCACGCCTCCACGCCTGACGACTACGCCGCCGCCCTGGTCGCGCATCCGCGCCTGCTCGTCGATTACTACAAGGACGATTGCCCGGGCTGCAAGATGCTCGACATGTCGCTGGCGAAGTTCGCCGCCAGCGAAGACGCCGCCGGCCTCGCGCTGCTGAAGGTGAAGATGGAAGTGATCGGCGAAGACTTTTTCCGCAACCTCGGCCTGCGCCAGACGCCGACGCTGGCGCTGTTCAAGCACGGCGCCGAGGCTGCGCGCCTGCCGGGCTTCCAGGCGCCGGGCCAGATCGCCCAGGCTGTGGGCCTGCACCTGACGACCGTGGACGCGGCTTGATGGCGCCGTTGGCCGACACGCCCAAGACCGAGGCGCGGATGCTGGAGATCGTGTTCCCCGATCACACCAATCATCTGGGCACGCTGTTCGGCGGCACCGCGCTGGCGTGGATGGACAAGGCCGCGTTCATCGCCGCCTCGCGCTATGCGCGGCGCACGGTGGTGACGGCGCGTTCGGAACAGGTGGATTTCAAGCTGCCGATCAAGCAGGGCCAGCTGGTGGAGACGATCGCGCGCGTGGTCGAGGTGGGCCGCACGTCGATGCAGGTGGAGGTGGAGCTGATCGCCGAAGACCTGCTCAGCGGGGAGCGCGAGCTGTGCACGCGCGGCCGCTTCGTGATGATCGCGCTCGATGCGCGCGGCCGCCCGGCCGAGGTGGCGAAACTTCCCGGAGACATCGCATGAGTGAGCTGTCGATCCTGCAGTGGATTGCGCTGGGCCTGTTCATCGGCATGGTCTGCGGCGCGGTGCTGGCCTTCTTCAACCGCAAGCGCTGAGCGGCGATCGCGCCGGCATCCACCGTGCGTGCGCGCCGCGCGGCGCGCGTGCGTGGACGATCGGCGACAATGGCGGCTCATCCGCTTAGATTCGACGTCATGTCCGCACGCAAGGCCCTGCCCGCCGACGACACGGACCCCGCCGCGCCCAAGCCCGGCCTGCCCGAGGCCAGCGTGCACGTGGAGAACTTCCGCCAGGTGCGCGAAGCGCGGCGCGCGGAGCTGGTGGAGGACTACGTCGAGCTGATCTCCGACCTCATCGCCGACAGCGGCGAGGCGCGCCAAGTCGATATCGCCGAGCGCCTGGGCGTGGCCCAGCCCACCGTACAGCGCATGCTGCAGCGCCTGGTGCGCGACGGCCTGGTGCTGCAGAAGCCCTACCGAGGCGCGTTCCTCACCGATGCCGGTGAGCGGCTGGCGCGCGCCAGCCGCGCGCGGCACCAGACCGTGGAAGCCTTCCTGCTGGCGCTGGGCGTGCCGGAGGACATCGCCCGCCGTGATGCCGAGGGCATCGAACACCACGTCAGCCCGGAAACGCTGGCGCTGTTCGAGGCCTTCGTGGCCGAGCGGCGCGCGGCCGCCGGCACCGCGGACGGCGGCGCGTCGGCTTGAGGAAGGACGTGGCCCGGCAGACTCGGATGCCGCGCCATGCGCGCAGCGTGGGCGCGGCGATGAGGCCGTCGACTGCGTCACGTATCACCTCGGCGGCGATCATCACTTGCGGTGGCGCCTTCCAAACTCCGACGGCCGCTGTTCGACGCCGATGCAGTAGACGACGAACGCGCTGCTTGCCCGCAACCGGATTTCCCCTGCACACGCGGGGCGTGGCGCGGGCCGCACAGGTGCCCGCTTCGGGCCGATGCGCCTGTGCGCGCGTTGGGTCGGCATATTGGTGAAGCGGTACCCCGTCGCGGACATCGTGACCGGTCCGGTGACCGAACTCGCGACGCTCCGGGTCACCGCGCCTGACGGTCGCACCGGCGGCGCGGCGCCATGCAGGTCTGGCGCCGCATCGGCGGCGACCTGCTGCATCGCGACATCGGCTGGCCCGGGATCCGGCCGGGCCAGTGCCTGCGGGTGAACTGCGAGGACGGCACGCCGCACTGACGGCGCTGTCGCCGGCGCGTGTCGTCGCGCTCAACCGAATCGCAGTGCCGACATCGACGGGCGGTGGCCGCGCGGCTCGCGTGCGGGCGCATCCGCCGCGTCCGGCCGTGCGGCGACGGCCTCGCGTCGCCGCGGCGGACACGGGCGCGCGTCCGGTTCGGACACGATGCGGAGCGATCGCGACGCGGCAGCGCGCAGCGGACGGCGCACCATGTAATGGGTGACGAAGCTGGGCTGGGACATCGTGCAACTCCAAGGCTGGACCTCGAAGACCACGCTATCCACCGCCTGCGCCACGCCGGGTCGAGTGCGCCTATTAAGCGGTTTTCCGTTTAATGACCCGCGGGGGATGTCGATGTTCCCCAATCCGTTTTCAACGCTTCGCTAACGGTTGGCGGCCGGATGTTCACCTCGCGTCGGCGCGCACGTCACCCGGAGTGAATGTCCGGGATTCGTGGCGTCGCGTTGATATGCGGGCGTCACCGCACGCGCGCGTCGGAGGTCCGGCTGCCCGGCATGAAAAAGCCGGCGCACGGGCGCCGGCTTCCGGTGCGCGATCTGCGCGCGCGGATCAGGTGATCGAGGCGCGGTAGATCGACTCGATCGCCTTGTCGAGCGACGCATTGAATTCCGCATCGCTCTGCTGCGCGCTCAGGCCTTCGGTGAGTGCGCGGCTGAAGCTGGCGACGACGCCGGGATTCTTCGCCAGACGCGCGTTCGCGTCGTCACGGCTGTAGCCGCCCGACAGCGCGACCACCTTGAGCACGGCCGGATGCGCGACCAGCTCGTGGAAGAAGCCGTCCACCTCCGGCAGCGTGAGCTTGAGGATCACCGGCGTCGCCGCATCCAGCTGGTCGAGACGCTCGATCAGGCCCTGCTTGAGCGTGGTCTCGATGTCGGCCTTGTCGGCGGCCTTGATGTCGACCTCCGGCTCGATGATCGGCACCAGGCCCGCGGCCAGCACCTGGCGACCGAGTTCGAACTGCTGGTCGAGCACGCGGGCGATGCCGGCGGCGTTGTTCTGCTTGATGACCGAGCGCTCCTTGGTGCCGAACACGCCCTTGGCCTTGGCCCGCGCCAGCAACGCGTCGAGGCCCGGAATGGGCTTGAGCATCTGCACGCCGTCGGCCTCGTCCTCCAGGCCCTTGTCGATCTTGAGGAAGGGCACCACGCCCTTGACCTCCCACAGGTAGGTGGCCGCGTCCCGGCCGTCGAACTGGTCGTCGAGCGTGCGTTCGAACAGGATGGCGCCGAGCACGCGCTCGCCGGTGAACGCCGGGCTGGTGACGATGCGGGTGCGCATCGCGTGGACGAGGCCGAACATCTCCGCGTCGTTGGCGTACGCGTCTTCCTCGATGCCGTAGAGCTTGAGCGCCTTGGGCGTGCTGCCACCGCTCTGGTCGAGTGCGGCGATGAAGCCCTGGCCGGAGGCGATTCGGTTGTGCTGTTCCTGATTCACTGCCACGTGCCTGAGTCCTGTGCGAGCGGTGGAAGACCGGGCCGGTGATGATACCGCCCCCGTGTCGCCGACGCCGTGGACGTGCCGTGCGTGCCGGCGCCGGAATGCTGCACACGCGGCGGTGCAACGGTGGACATGCGCGTGCCTGCTAGGCTGCCCGGCCGTTCGCTGCGCAGTGCCCACGTGATCCGGTTCGAAGGCATCCACAAGTCCTATCCCGTTGCCGGGCGCGAGATCGTCGCCCTGCATCCGCTGGATCTGCAGATCGACGCCGGCGAGGTGTTCGGCATCGTCGGCCATTCCGGCGCGGGCAAGTCCACGCTGCTGCGGCTGATCAACGGCCTGGAGACGCCCAGCGGCGGCCGGCTCACGGTGGACGGCGAACGCCTGGACACGCTCGACGGCGCCGGCCTGCGCACCTTGCGCCGGCGCGTGGGCATGATCTTCCAGCACTTCAACCTGCTGTCGGCGAAGACGGTTCTCGACAACGTCGCGTTTCCGCTGCGCCTGGCCGGCGTGTCGACGACGCAGGCCCGCGCGCGTGCGCAGGACCTGCTGGTGCGGGTGGGCCTGGAGGCGCATCGCGACAAGTACCCGGCGCAGCTCTCGGGCGGGCAGAAGCAGCGCGTCGGCGTGGCCCGCGCGCTCGCCACCGGGCCGAAGATCCTGCTGTGCGACGAGGCCACCAGCGCGCTCGATCCGCAGACCACGGCCTCGGTGCTGCAGCTGCTCGACGGCATCAACCGCGAGCTGGGCCTGACCATCGTGCTGATCACCCACGAGATGGACGTGGTGCGCCGGGTCTGCGACCGCGTCGCGGTGCTCGATGCCGGGCACCTGGTGGAGAGCGGGCCGGTGACCGAGGTGTTCCTGCATCCGCAGCACGCGACGACGCGGCGCTTCGTCGCCGAATCCGAGGACGTGGACGAGGATGCACAGCAGGGCGACATCGCGCATGTCGAAGGCCGCCTGCTGAAACTCACGTTCACCGGTGATGCGACCTGGCAGCCGATGCTGGGCCGCGTGGCGCGCGAGACCGGCATCGACTACACGATCCTCTCGGGCCGTGTGGACCGCATCAAGCGCATGCCCTATGGCCAGCTGACACTGGCCGTCACCGGCGAGCGCTTCGACGCCGCCGTGCACCGTTTCGCCGAGGCCGGCGTGCACGTGCAGGAGCTGCCGCGATGAGCACGCCTTTGTTGCCCAACGTGGATGCCGGCAAGTGGGTGGAGATCGGCCAGGCCACGATCGACACGCTGCTGATGCTGGGCGGCGCGCTGCCGCTGACGTTGCTGATCGGCCTGCCGCTGGGCGTGCTGCTGTTCCTCACCGGCCCGCGCCAGCTGCATGCGCGCCCGGCGCTGTACGGCGGCCTGTCGCTGGTGGTGAACCTGTTGCGCTCGGTGCCCTTCATCATCCTGATGATCGTGCTGATTCCGGTGACGCTGAAAGCGATGGGCACGTCACTGGGCGTGCGCGGCGCGATCCTGCCGCTGGTGGTGGGCGCGGCGCCGTTCTATGCGCGCTTGGTGGAAACCGCGCTGCGCGAGGTCGAACGCGGCGTCATCGAAGCCAGCCTCGCCATGGGCGCGACCACGCGCCAGCTGGTGCTGCGGGTCCTGCTGCCGGAAGCGCTGCCCGGCCTGATCGCCGGCGCCACGGTGACCACGATCGCGCTGATCGGCTTCACCGCGATGGGCGGCGCGATCGGTTCCGGCGGTCTGGGCGATCTGGCGTACCGCGACGGCTATCTGCGCTCGCGCACGGATGTCGCGGTGATCACCGTGGTGGCGCTGCTGGTGATGGTGCAGGTGCTGCAGATGGTCGGCGACCGGCTGGTGGCGCGGTTCACGCGGCGCTAGGGCGCTCCGCGGCCGCGGCCCCTCCCGTCCTTCGGGCGGACGCCAGCGAGGTGTGCGTTCCGCTGCAGCGCCGGACGATCGAACCCGTTGCGAATGACACGCCCCGGCGTGACCCGCAGCCCCGCCACACACTGATTTCCACCACCGCACTCGATCCGGACGCGTGACCGCCGATACTGGCGGGCCCCTCGCCTCACCGGATCCGCCATGGCCCTGCTGCCCCGTCTCGCCACTGCCGCCCTGCTGCTGTCCGCCCTGGCCGGCTGCGGCGGGTCCGGATCCGGCGCGAACGGCGAACGCCTGACCATCGCCGCGACCGCGGTGCCGCACGCCGAGATCCTCGAGGTGGTGAAGCCGTTGCTCGCCGCGCAGGGCGTCGACCTGCAGGTGCGCGTCTTCAACGACTACGTGCAGCCCAACGACCAGGTGGCGCAGGGCCAGATCGACGTCAACTATTTCCAGACCGAGCCGTATCTGGACGCCTACAACCGCGACCGCGGCACCGATCTGACCACGCTGGTCGGCGTGCACATCGAACCCTTCGGCGCGTACTCGCGCCGGTTCGACTCACTGGACGCGGTGCCGGCCGGCGCCGACGTGGTGATTCCGAACGATCCGAGCAACAACAGCCGCGCCCTGATCCTGCTGCACCACAGCGGCGTGATCACGCTGCGCGACCCCACCGACGCGATGGCGACCCTGCGCGACATCACCGCCAACCCCAGGAATCTCCGCTTCCGTGAGCTCGACGCCGCGATGCTGCCGCGCGTGCTCGACCAGGTGGACCTGGCGCTGATCAACACCAACTACGCGCTCGACGCCGGCCTCGATCCGGGCCGCGACGCGCTGGCGATCGAAGGCCAGGACTCGCCGTACGTGAACTTCCTCGTCGGCCGGCCCGACACGCGTGACGATCCGCGCGTGCAGAAACTGATCGCCGCGCTGACCAGCGAGGACGTGCGCGCCTTCATCCAGTCGACGTACGGCGACGCGGTGATTCCGGCGTTCTGATCGCCGCGCAGCGCATGACGGGATCCGGTTCCATGCGGGAGATCACGGTGACGCGCGAGGCGGTGTGCGGCGCGGACGACCAGACGGGCCGGCTGACGCTGGCCGTGCCGGTGCCCGGCACGGCGCCGCTTTCGGCGCTGGTCGACACGGTGCTGGCGCAGCGGTTTCTGCAGTTCTCGTCGTCGCATCCGACGATCACCGGGCGGGCATCCGGCGTGCCGGTCGTGCGCGTGCACGACGCAGGCCTCCGCCCGCGGGCGGAATTCCTGCTGCCGCCGCACACGCCGGTGCAGCGCTGCGTGCCGCAAGGCCTCCTCCATTTCGGATGGGACTGAGCGCGTCTGGCCGGCGATCAGCGGCGGCGCGGCGAACCCGCAATCCGCGCCGCCTGCCGGAGCACGCGCAGGAACGGACATCACCGGGAGCGCGGTCGCACGCGCGCACGTCGGCGGGGCGGCCCGGGCGACGCGGCCGCCCGGGCGGGGCGGCCATGCGGACATGCGCGCCGCCGGCGGCGTGTCAGTCGACGCCCGGATGGCGCGCCCGCCAGGCGGCGAGCTGTTCGCGGTACCACTGCAGCTCTTCGGCGTAGGTGTCGTGCACGCAGACCGCGCAGCCGCTGTCGCAGCAGTCGCTGGGCAGCGGCGGTTCGGGCGGTTGCGGGCGTGGATCGGCATCCCGCGGCGGCGCGCCGCTCACGGACGCTCGTCGGCCGCCGGCAGCGGCGAACGGCGCAGTGCGATGGTTTCCGCATCGCACCCCTCCGGCTGCGCGCCGCGTGCACGCTGCGCGGCGACCTCGCGCCGGGCGGCGGCGAGATCGGCCCTGAATTCCGGCTCGGCCTGCAGCCGCGCGACCGTGGCCGCGCCCACCAGCTGCGACTGCACGATGTCGCTGTACCAGTGCACGTTGCAGACCAGGCGGCTCTCGGCGAAGCTGCGCCCGCGCTGCAGCAGCGCGTCCGTGCGCTCGGGCGCCACGTCGACCAGCGTGAGCGCCCAGGTCCAGCCGATCGCCGCGTGCCCCGACGGATACGCCGCGCTGCCGCGCAGGCGCGCGCCGTCTTCCGGCGTGCACACCGCCGCGCCGTTGGACAGGAACGGGCGTGGCCGCTGCCACTGGTCCTTGGCGGCGCGGTTGGCCACCGCGGCATCGGCCAGCGAGCGGCGCAGCAGCCGCACGAGGTGCGGCGTGTGCGTGCTGTCGACCGGCACGCCGAGCGCGCAGGCGAAGAGCGAGCCGGCGGCCGGAAAATCGAGATCCGCATCCACCGCGGCCTGGCGCCAGCGCGTGGTGTCGCGCAGCGCCAGTGCGCGGCCGGCGATGACGTCGTCGAGCACGTGGGCCGGCGTCCCCGGCGCGGGCGGTGCCGGCACCAGCGCGCGACTGTCGAAGGCCGCGTCGACCAGATAGCCGATCGACACGCCCGGGCTGCGCTCGGGCACGACGACCGGACCGGCCTGCGCGCGCGGCAGCCCGCTGCAGCCGGCCATCGTGACCGTGGCGAGGGCCGCCACGAGGGCCGCACCGAGGCGATGTCGACGACGCGGCATGCTCAGTGGGCGCGCAGGCGCTGGGCGATCGTGTCGCGCAGCATGTCGAGATCCTTGGCGAACGCGGCGATGCCGTCGCGCAGCTTCTCGGTCGCCATCGGGTCGGCGGCCATGGCCTGGGCGAAGGCATCGGCGTCCACCGGTGCCGGCACCGCACCGTTGCGCTCGCCCGCCTGCAGCGCGCGCGGCAGCGGACCGTGCTCGGCGGCCAGCGCTTCGAGCAGCTCGGGCGAGATCGTCAGGCGGTCGCAGCCGGCCAGCGCCTCGATCTGCGCGGTCGAGCGGAACGAGGCGCCCATGACGATGGTCGGCGACCCGCGACGCTTGAATTCGGTGTAGACGTCGCGCACGAAGCGCACGCCCGGATCGTCGTCGATCGTGGCCGGGGTCTCGCCGCGGGCGACGTGCCAGTCGAGGATGCGGCCGACGAAGGGCGAGATCAGGAACACGCCGGCCTCGGCGCAGGCGATCGCCTGGGCGCGGTTGAAGATCAGCGTGAGGTTGCAGTCGATGCCCTCGTTCTGCAGGGCCTTCGCCGCGCGGATGCCTTCCCAGGTGGCGGCGATCTTGATCAGCACGCGGTCGCGCGACACGCCGGCGTCCTGGTACATCTCGATGAACTGGCGCGCCTTGGCGATCGTGGCCTCGGTGTCGTGGCCGAGATCGGCGTCCACCTCGGTGGACACGCGGCCCGGCACCAGACCGGCCAGCGTGCGGCCGACGCCGATGGTCAGACGGTCGGCGACCTGGCGCGCGACCTGCTCGACATCGCCGTCCAGCGTGGCGGCGCGCTCGAGCTCGCGTTCGATCAGCGGCGCGTAGACCGGCAGGTCCAGCGCCTTGCGTACCAGCGTGGGATTGGTGGTGCAGTCGACCGGCTTGAGCCGGGCGATCGCGTCGGCGTCGCCGGTATCGGCGACGACCACCGAGAGGTCGCGCAGTTGATCGAGCTTGGAGGGCGATGCCGTCATGGGAGTCTCGTGTCCGATGTGGAGGTCCATTGTCGCATCCGCGGGCACCCGGGCCACCCGTCGGCGCCCCCGCGCGCGACGGCATGCGCGCGACCTGTTCCATCCGGCGCCGCGCAGCGTTCCGCCGTGCGGCGGCGAGCGCCGGGGCCGCGGGGCTAGCATGCAGGGCCCGCCCATCCGGAACCGCCGATGCGCCGTTCGCTGCCACTGTCCTTCTGCCTCGCTGTCGCGCTCCTCGGCGCCGCTCCGGCGCACGCCGCGCCCGGCGATCTCGATCCGGCGCTGGCGCAGAAGCTCGTGGACTGGCGCCGCGACCTGCATGCGCATCCCGAACTGGGCAACCAGGAAACGCGCACCGCGGCCAAGGTGGCCGAGCATCTGCGCGGCCTCGGCCTCGAACCGCGCACCGGCATCGGGCCGACCGGTGTGGTCGCGGTGCTGAAGGGCGCCCGGCCCGGCCCGCGCATCGCGCTGCGCGCGGACATGGACGCGCTGCCGGTCACCGAGCAGACCGGTCTGCCCTTCGCCTCGACCGCACGCGCGACCTATCGCGGCCAGGAGGTCGGCGTGATGCACGCCTGTGGCCACGACATGCACGTGGCGATCCTGATGGGCGTGGCCGAGGCGCTGGCCGGCATGCGCGAGCAGCTGGCCGGCGAGGTGGTCTTCATCTTCCAGCCGGCCGAGGAAGGGCCGCCGGAGCCGGGCGAGGTGTTCGGTGCCAAGCGCATGCTCGACGAAGGCGTGTTCGATGATGGAACGCCCGATGCGATTCTCGGCCTGCACGTCTGGGCCGGCCTGCACACCGGCCGGATCGGCTTCCGCAGTGGGCCCTCGCTGGCCAGCGCGGACGAATGGGCGCTGACGGTCACCGGCCGCCAGACCCACGGCTCGCGCCCCTGGGACGGCGTGGACCCGATCACCGTCGGCGCGCAGATCCTGCTAGCGACGCAGAGCATGCTCGCGCGCCAGATCAACATCGTCGACTCGCCGGTGGTGCTGACCGCCGGGCAGTTCCAGAGTGGCGTGCGTTTCAACATCATTCCCGACGACGCGCGCCTGGTCGGCACGCTGCGCACCTACGATGCCGACGTGCGCGAGGACGTGATCGCGCGGTTCGAGCGCATCGCCCGCGGCCATGCCGAGGCGGCCGGTGCGACGGCCGAACTGTCGGTGGTCAACAACGCGCCGGCGACGGTCAACGACCCCGAGCTCGCCCGCCGCGTGCTGCCGTCGCTGCAGGCCGCGGTGGGCGCCGACAACGTGGTCGAGATGCCGCTGCAGACCATCGCCGAGGATTTCTCGCAGTTCGCCAACGTGGTGCCCGGCGCGTACTTCTTCGTCGGCACCACGCCGCGCGGCCAGGATCCGGCGACGATGCCGATCAACCACTCGCCGCACTACGCGCCCGACGAGGCCGCGCTGGCCGTCGGCGTGCGCGCGATGCTGCGTGCGACGCTGGATCTGCTGGAACAACGCGAATAGCAGAGGTGTGTGCGTTGCCCTGTCGGCGTGCGCTCGCGCATGACTGCGGGACGCCTGCACGCTCGGTCGGGCACGCCGCATCGCGACCGAGGTCGCTGCTACAGGGCACGCAATGCCTGTGCGTCGCAAGCACGGGCCCGGTCATCGAACGCCGCCGCTGCAGGAGCGCGCTCGCGCGTGATTTCGCGCATGACGGTCCGATCCGCAGCACCGCGAACCGGGCGGCGCCGGCGGGGCGACGGCCACGGGTCCGCGCATCGTCTTGCGATTCCTCTTAGGATCGGACCCTCGTCCTGCCGGGGAATCCACCGATGCATCGTCTCGCCGCCGCGCTGCTGTGCGCCTGTTTCGCCCTGCCCACCCACGCGATCGCGCAGGAGGCGCAGCGCGGCGAAGTCACCGCGGCCGCGTCCGCGCTGCAGGCCAAGGTCGTCGACTGGCGACGCGACATCCACCAGCACCCCGAGTTGTCCAACCGGGAGACGCGCACCGCGGCCAAGGTGGCCGCGCATCTGCGCAGCCTGGGCCTGGAACCGCGCACCGGCATCGCCCACCACGGCGTGACCGCGGTGCTCAAGGGCGCCCGCCCCGGCCCGCGGCTGGCGCTGCGCGCGGACATGGACGCGCTGCCGGTCACCGAGGAAACCGGCCTGCCGTTCGCCTCGCAGGTCACCGACACCTATCGCGGCCAGACCACCGGCGTAATGCACGCCTGCGGCCATGACGCGCATACCGCGATCCTGATGGGCGTGGCCGAGGCGCTGGTGGGCATGCGCGAGCAGCTCGCCGGCGAGATCCTGTTCGTGTTCCAGCCGGCCGAGGAAGGCGCGCCGGAAGGCGAGGAAGGCGGCGCCGGCCTGATGCTGAAAGAAGGCGTGTTCGCCGACTTCAAGCCCGATGCGGTGTTCGGCCTGCACGTCTTCAGCACGCTCAACGCCAACCAGATCGGCGTGCGCGCCGGGCCGACGATGGCCGCGTCCGACCGCTTCGGCATGACCGTCGTCGGCCGCCAGACCCACGGCTCGCGGCCCTGGGGCGGGGTGGATCCGATCGTCGCCGCGGCGCAGATCGTCAACCAGTCGCAGGCGATCGTCAGCCGCCAGATGGACATCAGCAAGCAACCGGTGGTGGTGACCTTCGGCGCGATCAACGGCGGCATCCGCTACAACATCATTCCCGATTCGGTGGAGCTGGTCGGCACCATCCGCACCTTCGACGAGGACATGCGCGCCGACGTCTTCAAGCGCCTGACCTCGATCGCCGAGCACGTGGCCGCAGCCAACGGCGCGACGGTGCAGACCCAGATCCCCGCCGAGGACGGCAATCCGGTCACCTTCAACGACGAAGCCCTGACCGCGCGCATGCGCCCCAGCCTGCAGGCCGCGTCGGGTGCGGTGCCGGTGGTCGACATGCCGCTGATCATGGGCGCCGAGGATTTCTCGCTGTACGCGCGCGAAGTGCCGGGCCTGTTCTTCTTCGTCGGTGCCACGCCGGTGGGCCAGGATGCGGGCGCCGCGCCCAGCAACCACTCGCCGAAGTTCGACGTCGACGAATCCGCACTGGACCTCGGCCTGCGTGCGATGCTGCAGGCGACACTGGACTATCTCGACACGCCGGCCGGTTGAGCCGGCACGCCACGGAGGGGTTTGCAATGACGAACCGGTTCCGCGCCGCGCTCGCCGGCCTCGGCCTGGGTGCGGCACTGCCCGCCCTCGCCGGCGGCGCGTCCTACCGTCTGGATGCCGATCTGCATCACCAGGGGCACGCGCTCGGCAGCGCGACCGTCGTGCTGGACGCCGGAGCGCCCGGCCGCCTGCAGGTGGACGGCGACGACGGCTACGCGCTGACGCTCCTGGTGCAGCCCGAGGGCGAGGTCATCCGTGTCGAGGGCCGCCTGTCCCGCCCCGGCCGCGATGATCCCGCGCCCGAGCCGTTCGCGATGCTGCTGCGGCCCGGCGCGCCGGCGCGGATGACCACCGGTACGTTCGACATCGGCCTGACCGTCGAACCCGTGCCGTGAGACGCCGCGCGCGTGGCGACTAGAATGCGCGCATGAGCACTCCCCAGGATTCCAGCCTCGGCCGCAGCGTCGCCTATCCGGATCGGTACGACGCCTCGCTGCTGTTCCCGATTCCGCGCGCGCCGGCGCGCGCCGAACTTGGCCTCGACGCCGCCGCGCCGCTGCCGTTCGCCGGCCATGACCGCTGGCACGCCTACGAACTGGGCTGGCTGGACGGCCGCGGCAAGCCGGTCGTCGCCACCGCCACGCTGACGGTGCCGGCGGACTCACCGCATCTGGTCGAATCGAAATCGCTGAAGCTCTACCTCAACTCGCTCAACACCACCCGCTTCGATGATCCCGAAGCCGCGCGCACGCGCATCGTCGACGACGTCTCGGCGGCCGCCGGCGCGGCGGTCGACGTCGCGTTCGGACTGCCGGCGTTCGCGGACGGAATCGATGCAGACATCGTCGATCTCGACGCGCTCGACATCGACATCGACGACTACGGTCCGCCCAACCCCGCGCACCTGCGCGTGGTCGATGCCGCGCCGGTGCACGAGCGCCTGGTCTCGCAGCTGCTGAAATCCAACTGCCCGGTCACCGGCCAGCCCGACTGGGCCAGCGTGCACATCGACTGGCACGGGCCGCGTCTCGACCCCGCCGGCCTGCTGCGCTATCTCGTGTCCTACCGCGACCACGCCGGCTTCCACGAGCAGTGCGTGGAAGGCATCTTCCTGGATCTGCTGCGTGTGGGCGCGCCGGCCGCGCTGTCGGTGGAAGCGCGCTACACGCGCCGCGGCGGGCTGGACATCAATCCCTGGCGCGCGACGCCCGGCCATGCGCCCATTCCGGTACGACGTGAACTGCGCCAGTAGGCGCGATGGTTTCTTAACGCCGCGGGTGGGAGCCTGCCGCCTCGATCCAGTGTGGAGGATCCTGCGATGACAAGTCCCAAGCCGCCGGCCCCCGGCGCCGCGAATGCGCCGCTGCGCACCCACGTGGTCCGCAAGGGCGACACCCTGTCGACCATCGCCGAGCAGGTCTACGGCCGGGCGGACCGCTGGACCGAGATCTACGCGGCCAACCGCGACGTGCTCGACGATCCCGACTGCATCCACGCCGGCCAGGTGCTGCAACTGCCGGCGGATTGAACCTGCGGCCGCATCGCCTTTCCTCAACTGTGAGCTCCGGAGCGCTTCATGACCCGATCCGCGATTCTTCCTCTGGCCGGCGCAGTCGCCGCCACGCTGCTGCTGGCCGCCTGCAACCGCGATGCTCCTGCGCCCGCGACGCCGCCGCCGGCGACGCAGGCCGCACCCCCGCCCGCGCCCGAGCCGCCAGCGCCGGCACCGGCGGCGGTCACCAGCGTCGAGCTGGGCAATGCAGTCGACGAGGAGAACCGGGTCGCGACACCGGCCTCGGAGTTCGCAACCACCGACACCATCTACGCCTCGGTCGGCACCGATGGCGGCAGCGCTGCGCGCCTGACCGCACGCTGGACCTATGGTGAGGCCGGCCAGCTGGTGCGCAGCACCGACGCCGATGTCCCCGCCGGCCCGCAGGTCGTCGCCTTCGACATCCAGCATCCCGACGGCTGGCCGACCGGCAATTACACGCTCGAGGTCCAGCTCGACGGCACCACCGTCGAAACCCGGACGTTCTCGGTGCGATGAGCCGGCGTCCACGCCGGCGGGCATGACGGCGCCGCCGCAACGCGCGCGCGGCGCCGGCCCGTCACGCGCCGTGCTGTCCCGTATGTCCCGCTGCGCCTATCCACGCCGTTTCCCACTGGCGCCAAACGCGCGACAATCGACCCGCTGCACCTCCGCACACCGGGCCGACGGCCCGGTGCACCGCGGATGGGCCGGCGCATGCGGCCACACGGCGCCGCGACGCGCGCCGGTCGCGCCCTCTCCCCCGCTTCCAGACGAGACACGCCCGCATGTCCGATACGCCGAAGATTCTCTACACGCTGACCGACGAAGCTCCGTACCTGGCGACGCAGTCGCTGCTGCCGATCGTCGAGGCGTTCACGAAGCCTGCCGGCATCGCGGTCGAAACGCGCGACATCTCGCTGGCCGGACGCATCCTGGCGCAATTCCCGGAACGGCTGACCGACGCCCAGAAGATCGGCGATCACCTCGCCGAACTCGGCCGCCTGGCGACCACGCCCGAGGCCAACATCATCAAGCTGCCCAACATCAGCGCCTCGGTGCCGCAGCTGAAAGCGGCGATCAAGGAGCTGCAGGGCCAGGGCTTCGATCTGCCCGACTATCCGGACACGCCGAAGTCGGACGACGAGACCGAGATCAAGACCCGCTACGACCGCACCAAGGGCAGCGCGGTGAATCCGGTGCTGCGCGAGGGCAATTCCGATCGCCGCGCGCCGAAGTCGGTGAAGGCGTTCGCGCGCAAGCATCCGCATCGCATGGGCAAGTGGGCTTCGGATTCGAAGTCGCACGTCGCGCACATGAGCGAGGGTGACTTCTATGGCAGCGAGCGTTCGGCGACGATCGCCAAGGCCGGCGCGCTGAAAATCGAACTGGTCGGCGCGGATGGCGCGACGACCGTGCTCAAGGACGCGGTGAAGGTGCAGGCCGGCGAGATCGTCGATGCCGCGGTGATGTCGCGCAAGGCGCTCGCCAGCTTCATCGAGGCGCAGATCGAAGACGCCAAGGCGCAGGACGTGCTGTTCTCGCTGCACCTGAAAGCCACGATGATGAAGGTGTCGGATCCGATCATGTTCGGCATCGTCGTCGAGGCGTTCTACCGTGACGTGCTGACCAGGCACGCCGACGCGCTGAAGCAGGTCGGCTTCGACGCCAACAACGGCATCGGCGACCTGTACGCGCGCATCACGTCGCTGCCGCAGGACCAGCAGGACGCGATCCGCGCCGACATCGACGCGCTCTACGCGCAGCGCCCGAAGCTCGCGATGGTCAACTCCGACAAGGGCATCACCAATCTGCACGTGCCGTCCGATGTCATTGTCGACGCGTCGATGCCGGCGATGATCCGCGACTCGGGCGGCATGTGGAACGCCGACGGCAAACTGCAGGACGCCAAGGCCGTGATCCCGGACCGCTGCTACGCCGGCGTCTACCAGGCGGTCATCGACGACTGCCGCGCCAACGGCGCCTTCGACCCGGCGACGATGGGCTCGGTGCCCAACGTCGGCCTGATGGCGCAGAAGGCCGAGGAATACGGCAGCCACGACAAGACCTTCCAGATCCCCGGCGACGGCACCGTGCGCGTCACCGACGGCGACGGCAACGTGGTGTTCGAACACGCGGTCGAGAGCGGCGACATCTGGCGCATGTGCCAGACCAAGGACGCGCCGATCCAGGACTGGGTGAAGCTGGCGGTGAACCGCGCGCGCCTGTCGGACACACCGGCGGTGTTCTGGCTCGACAGGAGCCGTGCGCACGACGCGCAGGTGATCGCCAAGGTCGAGACGTATCTCGAGGATCACGACACGAACGGTCTGGACATCCGCATCCTGCCGCCGGTCGAGGCGACCACGTTCTCGCTCGCGCGCATCCGCACCGGCGAGGACACGATCTCGGTCACCGGCAACGTGCTGCGTGATTACCTGACCGACCTGTTCCCGATCATGGAACTGGGCACCAGCGCCAAGATGCTCTCGATCGTGCCGCTGATGGCCGGTGGCGGCCTGTTCGAAACCGGCGCCGGCGGCAGCGCGCCCAAGCACGTGCAGCAGTTCGTCGAAGAGAACTACCTGCGCTGGGATTCGCTGGGCGAGTTCCTCGCGCTGGCCGCCTCGCTCGAACATCTGGGCAACGCCTACGACAACCCGAAGGCCAAGGTGCTGGCCGCCGCGCTCGATGTCGCCAACGGCCGCATCCTCGACGAGAACCGCTCGCCGGCGCGCAAGGTCGGCGAGCTCGACAACCGCGGCAGCCACTTCTACCTCGCCCAGTACTGGGCGCAGGCGCTGGCCGACCAAGGCGACGACGCCGACCTCAAGGCGACGTTCGCACCGGTGGCCAAGGCGCTGACCGAGGGCGAGGCGGCGATCCTGTCCGAGCTCAACGGCGCGCAGGGCACGCCGGTCGAAATCGGCGGGTACTACCACCCCGACCTGACCAAGGTGCGTGCGGCGATGCGGCCGAGCACGACGCTCAATGCGGCGATCGATTCGCTGAAGCAGTAAACGACCGCGTCAACGTGTGATCGACAGGCCCGCTTCGGCGGGCCTGTCGCGTTGTGGGGTGGGATCGCAGGTTTCGCGTGCTGTGGCCCGGGGTGGCGCCTGTCGATTGCCCCGTGGGGCGTGACGCGCACGTGTGCGAGCGAGCTCCCATCACGACTTCAGTGCTGACAGTAAGACTCTTCTGCCTTTGGCTTTGGCTTCAGCTTTTGCTTCGCTAGGTAATGACGTGTCTGCGCCCCTGCCAGACCCGGAGGGCGCCGCCCATGGATGGGCTGCGTTTTCCGACCGAGCCATGGATGGCGAGTTGGAAAATCCCGGAACGAACGACTCACCGGGTGAGCTTCGTCGGGGAGACGTTTTTCTTTGGTTCCGTTTCTTTTGGGGTCTACCAAAAGAAATGAACTCGGCCGCGCCAGCGGACGAAAGCGTTTGATCTCGCTTCGGGCACCTGAGAAGCACAAGTACAGAGCTTCCACTCGCCTGCCGGCGAGCGGCTCACTTTTCTTTGTTGGCCCAAAGAAAAGTAAGCAAAAGAAAGGGCCTCCTCGACGAAGCAAATCCGGCCCTTCATTCGTTCCGGGATTTTTCGACTCGCCATCCATGGCTCGGTCGAAAAACGCCGCCCATCCATGGGCGGCGCCCTACGGGTCTTGCTGGTGCGCCGGCGAGTCATTGCTCCGACGAAGCAACGGCAACAGCAACCGCAATGGCACAGCCGCCCGCATGTTCGCTGCGTCAGCACGAGACCTCACGGAACGAATCAACTTACGCAACGAGGCAGATCGACACGGGCGCACGCTTCGCGTCGTGCGCAGCACGCGTCCGGCCCGCAGACCGCACGGCCGCTCAGTCCGCGATCTTCACCAGCAACTTGCCGAAGTTCTTGCCTTCGAGCATGCCGATGAACGCCTCCGGTGCGTTCTCCAGCCCTTCCACGACATCCTCGCGATAGCGGATGCGGCCGTCGCGCAGCCAACGGCCCATCTCACGCACGAACTCCGGATACAGCGCGATGAAATCGTGCTGGATGAAACCGCGCACCGTCAGATGCCGGGTGAGGATCAGCGACATCAGCTGCGGCACGCGGTCCGGACCGGGGGCGGGGCCGGTGGCGTTGTAATGGGCCACCAGGCCGCACACCGGAATGCGTGCGAAATCGTTGAGCAGCGGCAGCACCGCGTCGAAGACCTTGCCGCCGACGTTCTCGAAGTACACGTCGATCCCATCCGGGCAGGCGGCCGCGAGCTGCTCGGCGAAGTCGTCGGCGCGGTGGTCGAGCGCGACGTCGAAGCCGAGGTCGTGCTTCACGTGCGCCACCTTGTCCGGGCCGCCGGCGATGCCGACCACGCGCGCACCGCGCAGGCGCGCGATCTGGCCGACGGTGGCGCCGACCGGGCCACTGGCCGCGGCGACGACGACGGTCTCGCCGTGCTGGGGTTTTCCGATCTCGTGCAGGCCGGCGTAGGCGGTGAAACCGGGCATGCCGTGTACGCCGAGCGCGGTCTGCGGCGGCAGACCGGCCGGGTCGAGCTTGCGGCGCAGGGTCTCGCCGTCGACGACGGCGTGGCTCTGCCAGCCGGCGTGCGCGAGCACGAGGTCGCCGGGCGACCAGGCCGGGTGCAGCGACTGCACCACTTCGGACACCGTGCCGCCGTCCATGACCTCGCCGATCTCCACCGGCGCGGCATACGAGCGGCCGGCATTCATGCGCCCGCGCATGTAGGGATCGAGCGACAGCCAGCGGTTGCGCAGCAGCACCTGGCCGGTGCGCGGCGCGGGCATCGGCGCGGTCTCGATACGGAAGTCGGCGGCCGTGGGTGCGCCCTCGGGGCGCGCGGCCAGCACGATGCGGGTGAGGGAATCGGTCGTCATGGTCGAGGGTCCTGGAAGACGAGCGCGCAGCATGCGCCGGACGCCGCCACGCCGACGTGCAGAGTCAGCCGCCGCTGCTGGCGCCATCGAGCGCGGCGATGTCGGCCTTGGACAGCAGCAGCGTGCGCGCCGCGGCGAGCTCGCGCAGCTGGGCGACGCTGGTGGCGCTGACGATCGGCGCGGTGATGCCGGGCCGGGCGATGAGCCACGCCAGCGCGACCTGGGCGACCGAGGCCGCGTGCCGGCAGGCGACGTCGTCGAGCGCGGCGAGGATGCGCTTGCCGCGCGGATTGAGATACCGCCGGACCACCTGCGCGCCGCGCGCCGGGCTCTTCGCGGCATCGGCCTCGCTGCGGTACTTGCCACTGAGAAAGCCGCTGGCCAGCGCGTAGTAACCGATCACGCCGATGTCGTGCGTGCGCACCAGCGGTTCGAGTTCGGACTCGTAGCCGGCGCGGTCGACGAGGTTGTATTCCGGCTGCAGGGTCTCGAAGCGCGGCAGGCCGTGCCGGCGCGCGAGGTCCAGCGCCTCGGCCAGGCGCGCGGCGGAATAGTTCGACGCGCCGATCGCACGCACCTTGCCCTGTTCGATCAGGCGCGCGAACGCGCCCAGCGTGTCTTCCAGCGGCACCGTGGGGTCGTCTTCGTGGGCCTGGTAGAGATCGATGACATCGGTGCGCAGACGGCGCAGCGAATCCTCGCACGCGGCCTGGATGTTGGCCGGTGCCAGGCCCTTGCGCGGTGCCCACTTGGCGACCTTGGTGGCGATCACCACGCGGTCGCGCTTGCCGGTCTTCTGCAGCCACTGGCCGATCAGCGTTTCCGACTCGCCGCCTGCATTGCCCGCCGCCCAGGCGGAATACGCGTCGGCGGTGTCGACGAGGTTGAGGCCCAGGGCCACGCATTCGTCGAGCAGGGCGTGCGACGTCGCCGCGTCCGCGCTCCAGCCGAAGACGTTGCCGCCGAAGGCCAGCGGCGACACCGTCAGCCCGGAGCGTCCGAGAGCACGTTCGGCCATGGCGCGGTCCTGTTGCAAAGGGCGCCCAGCATAGGCAGCGCGCGGCGGCGCCCGCGTGCAGCCGGTGCGCAAAACAGTGTTCCGCACGCTTCGCCGGGCGCGCCGCATTGCGCCGCAACCGCGCGGCGGCGCGGCTTGTGGCACCCTTGCGCCACCCTGGAATCCGGAGTGTCCGCTCATGCAACGCAGTCTCCTGCTCGGCGCCATGTTGCTCGCTCTCACCGCATGCAGCGGCCCGCAGACCCGCGCCGATAGCGCCGCCGATGTGGACGCCGGCCATGCCGCCCGGCTCGATGCCGCGATCGCCGGCGCGTGGCGCAGCTCGGAGAACCGCGCCCGCGACGCCGCGCGTCGTCCGGCCGAAACGCTGCGCTTCTTCGGCGTGCGCCCGGGGCAGACGGTCATCGAGATCACGCCCGGCAGCGGCGCCTGGTACGCCGAGATCCTGGCGCCGTATCTCAACGAGAGCGGCCAGTACGTCGCCGCGATCGTCGATCCCGCGGCGGCCGCCGAAGGCCGCGCGCGCGACTACCAGCAGGCCCAGCGCGACGGCCTGCAGGCGCGCTTCGATGCCGCGCCCGCGCAGTTCGGCCGCGCGCGCATGGTCGCCTACGATCCGGCGGCGCCGCGCTTCGGCCCGGCGAACTCGGCCGACGTCGTGCTGACGTTCCGCAACGTGCACAACTGGCGCATGTCGGGCCAGGCCGAGGCGATGTTCAAGGGCTTCTACGACGTGCTGCGCCCGGGCGGCGTGCTCGGCGTGGTCGAACACCGCGCGCGCGGCGACGTGCCCGACGGCGACCGCAGCGGCTACGTCGGCCAGTCCCAGGTGATCGCTCTCGCCCAGGCCGCCGGCTTCCGCGTCGACGGCAGCAGCGAGATCAACGCCAACCCGCGCGACACCCGCGACCACCCCAACGGGGTCTGGACGCTTCCGCCGACCAACCGCCACGAGCCCCAGGACGCCGCGCGCTACGCCGCGATCGGCGAAAGCGACCGGATGACGCTGCGGTTTGTGAAGCCCTGAAAGGCCGTGATTGGTGATTCGTGATTGGTGATTGGTAAAAGCCGCTCCTGCGACCGCATCGCGCGCGTCGGAGGGGCGAGCTCTGTACTCAAGCCGGCAACGGCACGATCGCGTCACCCCCGCTGTTTCGAATCACCAATCACGAATCACCAATCCCATGCTCCTGGCCTTCAACAAACCCCACGGCGTGCTGTGCCAGTTCACCGACCGCAGCACGCCGCCGCGGCCGACGCTGGCCGGGTTCGGGTTGCCGGCCGGCGTGTATGCGGCCGGCCGCCTCGATCACGACAGTGAAGGCCTGTTGCTGCTGACCGACGACGGGCCGCTGGCCCACCGCATCACCGATCCGCGCCACAAGCTGCCCAAGACCTATCGGGTGCAGGTCGAGGGGGCGCCGTCGCCGGCGCAGCTGCAGCAATTGCGTGAGGGCGTGGTGCTCAAGGACGGCCTCACCCGTCCGGCCCGGGCGACGCTGCTGGACCCCGCACCGGCACTGTGGCCGCGTGATCCGCCGGTGCGCGTGCGCAAGACCGTGCCCGACGCCTGGCTGGAACTCACGATCCACGAGGGCCGCAACCGCCAGGTCCGGCGCATGACCGCGGCGGTCGGCCTGCCGACGCTGCGCCTGGTCCGGGTGGCGATCGGGCCGTGGCGGCTGGACGATCTGGCTCCGGGCACTTGGCGCACGTTGGCGACTTGATCCCGGCGCGTTGGCGCACGGCGCGCCGATGTTCATTTCTGTTAACGTCTGCGGCGCGCATGTCCCGCGCTGCCGCATCGCGGCGTCCTTTCCGGCCGCTTTTCTGGAACCCATGCCGAATCAAGTCAACGCCAGCGGTCGCATTCTCGTGGTCGACGACCAGCCCGCGAACCTGCGCGTGGTCAGCTCGTTGCTGAGCCGGCACGGCTACGAGGTCATCACCGCGGGCGACGGCGCCGAAGCCCTGGCGATGCTGCCGGAGCTGCGTCCGGACCTGGTCCTGCTCGACATGCTGATGCCGAACATGGACGGCTTCACCCTGCTCGGCGAGATCAAGCAGAACCCGGACCTGTTGCGCCTGCCGGTGGTGTTCCTCACCGTGGCCCAGGACCGCGAGCTGTTGCTGCGCGCATTCGACGCCGGCGCGGTCGACTACGTGACCAAGCCCTTCATGCCGGAGGAACTGCTGGCGCGGGTCAACGCCCACGTCGGCCTGAAGCAGACCCGCGACCGCCTCGAGCGCATCGCCCGCGAACGCCAGGAGCTGGTGAACCTGGTCGCGCACGATCTGAAGAACCCGCTGTCGAGCATCTGGTTCGCCAGCGACATGCTGATGAAGGGCGAGACCAAGCCCGAGCGCGTGCCGCGCTACCACCGGATGATCCACGAGAGCGCGGAAGACGCGCTGGGCTACATCCGGCGCTATCTCGAGACCCAGGACACCTCGCGCCATACCGACACGCCGCGCCGGGCCAGCGCGCTGCGCGACGTGGTGGACTGGCTGGTCGACCGCTACGCGCTGCAGTTCGAGGACCGCGGCGTGGCCCTGCAGGTGCGGGCGCCGGACGTGCCCGCGATGGTGGCGGTGGACATGCTGGTGCTGCGCCAGGTGGCCGAGAACCTGGTCACCAATGCGATCAAGTACGCACCGCAGAGCCACGTCGACATTTCGCTGCGCAGCGGCGGTGCCGGCTTCTGGCAGCTGCTGATCGAGGACCGCGGCCCGGGCATCGCCCGCGACCTGCAGCACGCGCTGTTCCGGCCGTTCCAGCGCTTGGCCCACGCCGGCACCGACGACGGCCGCTCCAGCGGCCTCGGCCTGTCGCTGGCCAAGCAGATCATCGTCAACCTCGGCGGCCAGCTCTGGTACGAGGACCGCGAGGGCGGCGGCGCGCGTTTCATCATCGAACTGCCCGCCTTCATCGGCGAGCCCGACGGCGCCGACGCCGCCGACACCACCGGCGCGACCTGATCCCGGCCGCGCTCAGCGCGGCGCGGCGTCTCCCCCGCCGAAGCGGGTGCCGAAGAAGTCCCCCGGATTCCAGCGCGGCGCCGCCGCGTCGTCCCCGATCACCCGGCTCAGTGCCGCGCTCACCTGCGCCAGCCGGGCGGCGTCGCCGTACTGGATCGGCAGGTCCACCTGGTCGCAGGGCCGGTGATAGCAGTTGCGCAGGAACCAGGTCGCGGCGACCTTCGGGTCCTGCCCTTCATTGGCGGGCGCGACGCCGGCATCCAGATACACCGCGGGAATGCCGGCACGCACGAAGGCGTACTGGTCGCTGCGCACGAACGCGACTTCCTCGGGGAAGGGATCGGGCGAGACCTCGACCCCGACCTCGGCCGCGGCGCGGTCCACCGCGGCCCGCAGCGTGGAATGCTCCACGCCGATCGCAACCACGTCACGGGTGGGCGCGGTCAGCACCGGCATGTCGATGTTGATGTTGGCGACCGCACGCCCGACGCCGGCAGTGGGATAGCGCGCCAGCCAGGTCGCGCCGAGCAGGCCCTGTTCCTCGCCGGTGAGCGCGGCGAAGACCACCGAGCGCTTCGGTGCCTGCTCGGCCTCGCGCAGCGCGTGCGCGGCCTCGAGCATGATCGCCACACCCAGCGCATTGTCGATCGCGCCGTTGTAGAGCGTGTCGCCGTCGACGGCCGGGCCGATGCCGATGTGGTCGAGATGCGCCGTGTGCACGATGCTCTCGCCGGCCAGCGCGGGATCACGGCCGGGCAGGCGCGCCAGCACGTTGCGCGACTCCAGCCGGTCGATCCGGGTGCGGCCGGCGATGGTCATGCGCCCGGGCAGCGCGAACGGGGCCAGGGTGCCGTCACGCGCGGCGTCGAACAGCTGGGCGGCGGTGCGCGGCCCGTCGGCGAAGACGAGGTCGGCCGCGGCCGCGGCGACGATCGCGGTCGCACGCAGTTGCGGAAACCCGTCGACCGCGGCGCCGTCGGTGCCGCGCAGGCGCATCGACGGCTGGTTCCAGCGGCCGGCGGTGCGCGCCCAGGGCTGGCCGGCCTCGTCGGCGGCCGTATTGACCATCAGCAGGCCGATCGCGCCGCGCGACGCCACCGCCTCGGCCTTGGCCCGGCTGGCGCTGTAATGGGCGCGCTGGGTGGGCGGGAAGGTGTCGGGCGCGCCGCCGAAGACCACGGCGATCCGCCCGCGCAGATCGATCCCGCGGAAGTCGTCGTGGCCCAGTTCGGGCGCGTCGATCGCCTGGCCGACGAACACCGCCGGCGCGGTGACCGTGCTGTCGGTGGTGTTGAAGTTGGGCAGGGGCAGGAACTGGTCGCCGAAGCGCAGGCGGAGCGTGCGTCCGTTGCGGGTGATGTCCAGACGCGCACCGTCGCGCACCACCACCGCACGGGTCAGCGGCACGCGCTGGAACCAGTCGCCGTCGTCGCCGGCCGGCTCCAGGCCGATGGCCTTGAAGCGCGCGGCCACGTGGCGGCTGGCGAGGTCGTAACCGGCGCTGCCGGTCAGGCGGCCCTCCATGCGGTCGTCGGCGAGCGTGCGCACATCGGCCTCGATGCGCTGTCCGGCCGGCGTGTCGTTGGCGACCGCCGGTGTCTCGGGCATCGGCGCACCGGCCTCGGGTGCGACGGGCGCGCGCTCGCAGGCCACCAGCAGCAGCGCGGCACAGACGGACAGGACGACGCGGGACATAGCGGGCTCCGGAGCGCGAGGCGGCGACGGTAGCACGCGCAGCCGCTGCGCCCGGCAGCGCGTCGATACCGGCGGTGCGTCGGGGCCCGTACGCGGCGGATGCCGGTGCGGCAACGCCGGGCGCTGCTAAGGTGCGGCCATGTTCGATCTGCAGCAGGTGCATCGCCGGTTCGGCCGGACCACCGGCCTCGCCGGCGTGGACCTGCACGTCGCGCCCGGCCGCACGACCGCACTGATCGGGCCCAGCGGCGCCGGCAAATCCACCGTGCTGCGCATGCTCCTGGGGCTGGAGTGGCCGGACAGCGGCGAGGTGCGGTTCGACGGCGCGCCGCTGCAGCGCGCGCAGTTGCCGGCGCTGCGCCGGCGCATCGGCTACGTGATCCAGGAAGGCGGCCTGTTCCCGCATCTCGACGCCACCGGCAACATCGCGCTGCTCGCGCGCACCCTGGGCTGGCCGCGGGCACGCGTCGAAGCGCGCATCGCCGAACTCGCCGCGCTGTGCCGGCTGCCGGACGATGCGCTGCGCCGGTACCCGGCGGAACTCTCCGGCGGTCAGCGCCAGCGCGTCGGGCTGATCCGGGCGCTGATGCTCGACCCGGACGTGCTGCTGCTCGACGAGCCCCTGGGCGCGCTGGACCCGATCGTCCGTCACGACCTGCAGGGCCAGATGCGTGCGCTGTTCGAACGCCTCGGCAAGACCGTGGTGCTGGTGACCCACGACGTGGCCGAGGCCGTCTGGTTCGCCGACACCGTGGTGCTGCTGCGCGACGGCCGGATCGTGCAGCAGGGTCCGGCCCGCACCCTGCTCGATGCGCCGGCCGATGAGTTCGTCGCGGCCTTCATGCGCGCGCAGCGCAGCGTCGACGAGGCCGCGCGATGAGCATCGCGGTCCGGCTGGTGGCGCTGCTGTGCCTGCTCGCCGCCTGCGCGCAGGCCCGGGCGACGCCGGCGGTGACCCTCGGCTCGAAGAACTTCACCGAAGGCGTGCTGCTGGGCGAGGTGGCGACGCTGGCCGTGCGCGAGGCGGGCGTGGAGGCGCAGCACCGGCGCCAGCTCGGCGGCACCCGCATCCTGTGGCGGGCGCTGGGCGAGGGCAGCATCGACGCCTACGTCGAATACACCGGCACGCTGGCCGAGGAGCTGCTGCGCATGCCCGGCGCCGACCGGGCCGCACTCAAGGCCGCGCTGGCGCCGGCCGGCCTCGTGATGACCGCGCCGCTCGGCTTCGACAACCGCTACGCGATCGGCATGCGCCGCGAACGCGCGGCGGCGCTGGGCATCACACGGCTGTCCGACCTCGCCGCCCACCCGACACTGCGCCTGGGGCTGAGCAACGAGTTCGTCTCGCGCGCCGACGGCTGGCCCGGCCTGCGCACGGCCTACGGCCTGCCGCATCACCCGGACGGACTGGACCACGATCTCGCCTATCGCGCCCTGGCTTCGGGCGCGATCGACGCGACCGACCTCTACGCCACCGATGCCGAGATTCCGTATTACGACCTCGTCGTGCTGGACGACGATCGCGGTTACTTCCCGTCCTATGCCGCGGTGCTGCTCTACCGCGCGGATCTCGCGACGCGCGCGCCGGCCGCGGTCACCGCGCTGCACGGTCTCGAAGGCCGCATCGATGCGGCGACGATGCAGCGCCTCAACGGCCGGGTGAAGCTGGACCGCGAGACCGAGGCCGCGGTGGCCGCCGACTGGCTGGGGCTGGACACGGACGCGGGCGACGGCCGCGCGGCGCGCCTGTGGCAGCGCACCCGCGAACACCTGACCCTGGTCGGACTCTCCCTGGGCGCGGCGCTGCTGGTCGCGCTGCCCCTCGGGGTGCTGGCCGCGCGTCGCCCGCGCCTGGGCCAGGCGGTGCTGACGCTGACCGGCCTGCTGCAGACGCTGCCGTCGCTGGCGGTGTTCGTCTTCATGATTCCGCTGTTCGGCATCGGCGCCGGCCCGGCGATCGCCGCACTGTTCCTCTACAGCCTGCTGCCGATCGTGCGCAATACGCATGCCGGGCTCACCGGCATTCCGCGCGACCTGCGCGAGACCGCGGCAGCGATCGGCCTGCCCGCGTCGACGCGCCTGCTGCGCGTGGAACTGCCGCTGGCGCTGCGCACGATCCTGGCCGGCATCAAGACCGCCGCGGTGATCAACGTCGGCACCGCGACGCTGGGCGCGCTGATCGGCGCCGGCGGCTACGGCCAGCCGATCCTCACCGGCATCCGTCTCGACGACCTCGGCCTGATCCTCGAAGGCGCCGTGCCGGCGGCGCTGCTGGCGCTGGCGGTGCAGGGCCTGTTCGAGGGAATCGAGCGCGGGCTGGTCCCGCGCGGTCTGCGCCTGGCGGCGCGTGCGTGACGGCTCAGCCGCGCGGATCGTGCGGACGGTCGGTCGGGCCGCGGTCGTCGGGCACGGCCTCGCCGGGTCGCGGGCGGCGCGGGAATTCGAGGACCACGCCGCGTGCGTCCTGCGGCCGATCCCACAGCACGGGCACGCGGGCGGGCGCCGGCGGCTCGAACGTCTCGCGCGCCTCGAGCGCGGCACGTTCGGCCTCCTCTTCCTCGATCTCCCAGCTGTAGCGCTTGCGCGGCGGCACCGGGTCGGCACGCCGGAACCAGAACGCGGCCAGCACGCCGCCGAGTGCGCCGCCCATGTGCGACTGCCAGGACACGCCCGGCTCCTGCGGCAGGATGGTCAGCAGCATGCCGCCGTAGAACAGGAACGCGATCATGCCCGCGGCGATCGACGGCCGGTCCCGGCGCAACAGGCCGAGCACGAACACCAGGAACATCAGGCCGTGGGTCACGCCGCTGGCGCCGAGATGATGGCTGCCGGGATCGCCCATCAGCCACGCGCCGAGGCCCGAGCCCAGCCACATCAGCGGCAGACCGCGCAGCGTCGCCTTCGGATACACCGCCAGCGCCAGCGAGCCCAGCAGCAACAGGGCGCTGGCGTTGGCGACCAGATGCTCTGGCGAGCCGTGCAGCAGCGGCGCGGTCAGCAGACCGGGCAGACCCGCCCACTCGCCCGGCCGCACCGCCAGCGGCCGCCAGTCGATGGCGGCCTGCAGGCCGAAGGCGATCACCAGCAGCAACACGAAGGCGATGCTGGCCTTGAGCGCGTTGGACAGGCGCTGGCGGTCGTGGCGGCGCTGGGCCTCGGGATCGGCGGGCGCGTCGGGGCTGTCGAGATGCATGCGACCACAATGGCGGCGGCGGCGCGCGATGCAAGGCGGGCCGCGCCCACGGTCGCGCCTGAACAGCCGGTGCGGCTGCGGACGGGGCGGCCACGGGGCGGATGCTAGGGTGCGCGGCTCCCCCCGTTCAGGCGTCTCCAGACCCCGACATGGACCCGTGGCGCATCACCTTTCTGGCCCTCTTCGTGCTGCTGTGCGGCGCGCTGGCGACGCTGGTCTGGCTGGTGCGGCACGGGGGGCGGACGGGCGAGCGCCGAGGCCTGCGCGAATGGGGCATCGGCCTGGTGATGCAGGCCGCAGCCTGGCCGCTGTTCGCCGTGCCGCCCACGGTGCTCGGCGGCGGCGTCCAGGCGCTGGCCTGCGGACTGCTGGTGGCCGGTCATGCGGCGCTGCTGCGCGCGCTGGCGAGAGGTCCGCGCGACAGCAGCGGGGCATCGTGGCCGGTGTATCTGCCCGCGCTGGTGCTACCGCTGGCCATGCTGTGGCCGGGCACCGACGCCCGCCAGCACATCGCGATGTTCTGGGCGGCCGCGTTGCTGTCGCTGCTGCTCGGTCTGTGGGCGCTCGGCCGCGATCGACGCCGCGTGCGCCGCAACGGCGCCGAGCGGGTGGTCATCGGCATCTACGTGGGCGCCGGCGTGGTCTGCGTGCTGCGGCTGCTGGAACAGTGGCAGCAGCCGCAGTCCGGACCGGCCTTCGATGCCGGAATCACGCCGGCCCAGCAACTGGCGCTGGCCTATTTCCTGCTGGCGCCGGTGTTCGCGACCTTCGCGTTCGTGCTGGCGCAGCTGGAACGCCAGCAGCGCCTGCTCGAGGGCCTGGCGGCGGCCGATCCGCTGACCGGCCTCGACAACCGCCGCGCGTTCTTCGAGCGCGTGGCCCGCCAGCTGGCCATCGCGCCCCGCGAGGACACCCTGGCCGCATTGTTGATGATCGATGTCGACGGCTTCAAGCCGGTCAACGACCGCCACGGCCACGCCGTCGGCGATCGCGTGCTGGGCGTGGTCGCCGGCGCATTGCGTGCCGCATTGCAGCGCGGCGATCTCGCCGGCCGCTTCGGTGGCGACGAGTTCTGCCTGCTGCTGGCGGACGTGTCGCCGGGCGAAGCCGGACGCCGCGCCGAGCGTCTGCGCGCCGCCGTCGCCGCGCAGCCGGTGCGCGTGGACGGCATCGAGGTACCGGTCACGCTGTCGATCGGCATCGCCCATGCCCGCCCGGGCCGCGATGCCGACCTCGACGCCCTGCTCGCCATCGCGGACCGGCGCCTGTATCTCGCCAAGCGCGCCGGACGCGACCAGGTGATCGATCGCGACGTCGAGGTCGAGCTGCCGGCGCGGGCCTGACGTCGCGACCGCGGCGCGCGGTCAGGTCTGGACGACGGGCTTCGGCGGCCGCGCCAGGCTCAGTGCGACCGTCACCGCGAGAATTGCCGCCACCACGCCCAGCGACCACAGCACCGGAATCTTGTACACATCGAGCAGCAGCATCTTGGCGCCGATGAACACCAGCACGATCGCCAGTCCATAGGGCAGCAGGTGGAAGCGTTCGGCCATGCCGGCGAGCAGGAAGAACATCGCGCGCAGGCCGAGCACGGCGAACACATTGGACGTCAGCACGATGAAGGGATCGGTGGTGATGGCGAAGATCGCGGGAATCGAATCGACCGCGAAGATCACGTCGGTGATGCCGATCATCACCAGCACGATGAACAGCGGGGTGAACTTGCGGCGCCCGGGCCGGCCGAGCCACAGCGCGCTGCCGTGGTAGCGCCGCACGAAGGGCACGTGCGCGGTCATCCAGCGCAGCAGCGGATTGGTCTCCAGATCGGGTTCCTTGCCGGCGGCGAACCACATCTTGATCCCGGTCAGCAGCAGGAACGCGCCGAACACGTAGAGCAGCCAGTGGAACTTCGCCAGCAGCGCCGCACCCGCGAAGATCAGGATCGCCCGCAACGCGATCGCCAGCAGGATGCCGATGATCAGCACGCGCTGGCGCTGTTCCTCGGGCACCGCGAAATACGTCATCAACATCAGGAAGACGAAGATGTTGTCGACCGCGAGCGCCTTCTCGACCAGATAGCCGGTCAGAAACTCCAGGCCCACGCGATTGGCGAGCGCCGCGCCGGCGGTTTCGTGCAGGTACCACCACAGTCCGGCGTTGAACAGCAGCGCCAGCGCCACCCAGCCCAGGCTCCAGAACAAGGCTTCCTTGAACGTCACCTTGTGCGCGCCGCCGTGGCGCATCAGCACCAGGTCGACCAGCAACGCGAGTACGACGAGCCCGCCGAAGCCGGCCCATAACCAGAGATTGCCAATCGTTTCCATCGAATTTTCCGCAGCGGTGTGGAGGACGGCCGCCGTGGCGGGACGTCGTCGGAAACCGGGAACGGAAACCGGGGACACGCCTTCGCCATCGCGGCGAAGGTCTTGCTCACAGTCCGTCGGACTGCCGTACGACCGGAGCATCGCTGCTCGAAATGACGGCCGGTACGTCGGGAGCTACTCCCCTTCGGTGACGGATTGTCCGGATCCGGCGGGTGGGCAGCAAGTGCACGCGTTAAAATCGCGGCATGAACGCACCCAATCCGACCGTACACCTGAAGAACGCCTGGCGTTCCAGCCATCCGTGGATCTTCCAGCGCCTGGTCGACAAGCCCGCCCAGCGGCCCAAGCCCGGCAGCATCGTCGACGTGCTGGGCGTGGAGGGTGACTGGATCGGCCGGGGCTTCTACAACGGTCACTCGCGCATCGCCGTGCGCATTCTGGAGACCGATCCCGACGTGCCGGTGGATGCCGGCTGGTTCTCGCGCAAGATCGCCGATGCGGTGGCGCTGCGACGCGACGTGCTGGGGCTGGACGCGGTGTCGGACGCCTGGCGCGTGGTGCACAGCGAAGGCGACGGCATCAGCGGCCTGGTGGTGGACCGCTACGCGGATCTGCTGGTGGTGGAGTTCTTCAGCGCCGGCGCGTTCCGCCATCGCGAGTGGATCTTCGAGGCCCTGCGCGAGCAGTTCCCCGGCTGCCGCTTCCACAGCTTCGCCGACGAACACGTGCAGAAGCAGGAGAGCTTCGACTTCCGCGGCAGCACGCCGGCCGAGCCCGCGATCATCACCGAGCACGGCATCCGCTTCCGCGCCGATCCCGCGGGCGCCCACAAGACCGGCTTCTTCGCCGACCAGCGCGAGAACCGCGAGTGGCTGAGCCGTCAGGTGGCGGGCAAGCGCGTGCTCGACCTGTGCTGCAACACCGGCGGCTTCGGCGTCTACGCCGCCGCGCGCGGCGCGGCCGAGGTGGTGGGCGTGGACATCGACGGCGAAGTGATCGAGATCGCCAAGGGCAACGCCCGGCTCAACGACGTGCGGCCACGGTTCGTGCAGGCCGACATCTTTCCCTGGCTGCGCGACGCCGCCAACGCCGGCGACCGCTACGACGTCGTGGTGCTGGATCCGGCCAAGATGACCCGCGACCGCGACCAGGTGATTCCGGCCCTGAAGAAATATCTCGACATGAACCGGCTGGCGCTGGGCGTGGTCAAGCCGGGCGGCCTGTTCGCGACCTTCTCCTGCACCGGCCTGGTCAGCGAGGAGCAGTTCCTCGACATGCTGCGTCGCGCGTCGTTCTATTCGGGCCGCACGATCCAGGTGCTGCGCGTGGCCGGCGCCGGCCCCGACCACCCGTTCCTGGCCAACGTGCAGGAGTCGCGGTATCTCAAAGCGGTGTTCTGCCGCGTGCTCGACTGATGCCGGGTGACGGCGCGCGTGCGCGCCGCGCCGGCCGCACGGCCGTCTCCGTCCCGGGCGGATGCGCATGAGGGCGTCGCGACGTCCGGGCGCGCGCCGGGCGCTGTGGGCGGTGGCGACGCTCGGGCTGCTGGCGCTGGTGGCGATGTTCGTGTTCGAACGGCGCCTGCCGCCCGGCGCGGAGCTGCCGCCGCCGTCACCGTTCGCCCAGCCCGCGCGGATCGACCGCATCGCCGGTGACGGCGTCCGCGGTCACGTCGACGGCGTACGTGCACGGGCGCGCTTCGACGATCCCTTCGGCGTGGCGCTGGATGCGGCCGGTCTGGTGTACGTGGCCGAAGGCGGCGACGGCAACCGGATCCGCCGCGTGCACGCGGACGGCCGCGTCGACACGCTGGCCGGCGGGGCGGAAGGCTTCGCCGACGGCACCGGTACCGCCGCCCGCCTGCACACGCCCTCGGGTCTGGCGATCGACGCGGCCGGCGTGCTGTACGTGGCCGACACCGGCAACCATGCGATCCGCCGGATCACCCCGCAGGGCGCGGTGACCACGCTGGCCGGCGGTGGCGGCGCCGGGTTCGCCGACGGGCCGGCGCACGGTGCACGCTTCGATGCGCCGGTCGGTATCGCGGTCGGTGGCGACGGCACGGTCTATGTCGCCGACAGCCACAACGACCGGATCCGCGCGATCCGTGACGGCATGGTCACGACGCTCGCCGGCGGCGACGCACCCGGCTTCGTCGACGGCGTCGGCGCCGACGCGCGCTTCGACACGCCGACCGGACTCGCGCTGGACGAGGCGGGCCGATTGTGGATCGCCGATACCGGCAACGGCGCCGTGCGCATGCTCGATGCGAGCGGCGTGCGGACACCGGCGCTGCATGCGAGCGATCCCGACGATCTGCCGCGCGCGCCGCTGGCCCTGGCGATGGCCGGCGACGGCACGCTCTACATCACCGAACTGGCCCGCGGCCGCGTGCTGCAGCGCGCGGCGGACGGCCGCGTGCACGTGCTCACCGGCCGCGACATGGCCCAGCGCCTCGCTCGGCCGGCCGGCATCGCGCTCGACGCACGCGGACAGGCGTGGATCGCCGATGCCGCTGCGCACCGCGTGCATCGCATCACCCTGGTTCCGCACACCGGCGCGAAGCAGAACCTGCGCAATGCCGTCGTCGGTCCCGCGCCCGACGCCCCGCTGCCGGAGACGCGCGGCCGCTGGCCGTTCGCCCCGCAGGACGGCTGGCACGAGGTGGTCGGCACGATGGGCGAGGTGCGCGGCAACTTCCAGGGCGAGAGCCGCAGCCACCTGCACGACGGCTTCGACATCCGCGCCGACGTCGGCACGCCGGTGCTGGCGATCGCCGACGCCAAGGTGTCCAGTCCGCTGGCGGCGGGCCGCTTCGGCGACCAGGCCGAGAACGTCGCGATCGATGCGCTGACCTACATGCACATCCGCGTCGGCCGCAGTGCCCAGGGCCGCGCGCTCGATCCGCGCTTCACCCTGCTGACCGGCGACGACGGCCGGCCGGCACGCGTGCGCATCGCGCGCGGCACCCACATCGCCGCCGGCGACCCGGTCGGTACGGTCAATCCGCAGGCGCATGTGCATCTGATCGTCGGCCCGTCGGGTTACCAGCGCAACGCGGTGGGCCTGGGCTTCGTGAATTTCACCGACACGGTGGCGCCGCGGATCGATGCCGTCGAACTGCGCGATGCACTCGACGTGCCGCTGACCACGCGCGAAGCCGGTCGCGTCGTCGTGCCGCGCGGCACGGGCGGCGTGCAGATCGTCGTCGAGGCCTGGGACCAGGTGGACGGCAATCTCGCGCGGCGCCGCCTCGGCCTGCATGCCCTCGGCTGGCAGGTCCTGCATGCCGACGGCCGCGCCCTGCCGGGCTCGGGCACGCCGCGGATGACGCTGGATTTCAGCCGCATGCCGCCGCATCGCGAGGCTGTCCGCGTGGCCTATGCCGGCGACAGCGGCATCACCGTGCACGGCGCTGCGCGCACCCGGTTCCGCTACGTCGTCACCCACACCGTGCGCGACGGTCGCCTCGACACCGGCCTGTGGCAGGTGGATGCGCTGCCGCCGGGCGACTACATCGTCCGCATCACCGCGCGCGATGCGGCGGGCAATACCGCGCTGGTCAACCGGGATCTGGCGGTCACGCTGCGCTAGCGCGGGCGCCCCCCCGCATCGGCACGCGCGCCCCGCGGGTCTGCGAGAGGCGCTGCGTCGCGCACGGTCCACGGCGTGCGCGGCCGCCGCGACGCGCCTGCCGCCCCGCGGCGACGGCGCGGGTGATTCACGTCGCCGCGCCACGGCGGCTGACAGGGTGTGGGGTCGCGAGCATCGATGCAGGGTGGCCGGACGGCCGAAGACGATGGTCGCATCCCTCGCCCCCGGAGATCCGCCATGCCCTCACGCCGCACCTTCCTGTCCGCCGCCGTGCTCGGCGCCGCCACGCTGGCCGCCGCGCCCATGCGCGTCCATGCCCAGACCACGCCCGGCGACGTGCTGCCCACCCGCGGGACGCAACGGCCGGTCGCCCTGCCGACCAACCCCGCCGGCGGTCCCCGTTATCGTCCGACCTCGCGCGTGGGCCTGGGCTGCGCGCCGATCGGCAACAACTGGGCCGTGGTCACCGAAGCGGACGCCGAGGCGACGATCGAAGCCGCGTGGGACGGCGGCATGCGCCTGTTCGACACCTCGCCCTGGTACGGGCTCGGCCGTTCGGAGCGGCGCCTCGGCCACGTGCTGGGGCAGAAGCCGCGCGACGAATACGTGGTCTCGAGCAAGGTCGGCCGCCTGCTCAGTGCGACGCGGGAGACGCCGAAGGTCAGCTGGAAGGATCCGCCGCCGTTCGACTACCGCTACGACTACAGCGCGGCCGGCACGCGCCGCTCGATCGAGGACAGCCTGCAGCGCATGGGGCTCGATGCGATCGACATCGTGCTGATCCACGATCTCTCGCCCGACAACGCCGACATGGGCGAGCGCTGGACCGAGTACTTCGAACAGGCCCGCACCGGGGCCTTCGTCGAATTGAGCAGGATGCGCGACGAAGGCCTGATCAAGGCCTGGGGCATGGGTGTGAACACGCCGGACCCGGCGCTGCGCGCGATCGAGGTGGCGGACCCGGACATCTTCCTGCTCGCCTGCCAGTACTCGCTGCTCGACCACCAGCGCGCACTCGACGACACGTTCCCGAAGCTCGCCGAACGCGACATCTCGGTGATCGTCGGTTCGCCGCTGCTGGCGGGCTTCCTCGCCGGGCGCGATCGCTACCTCTACGGCGCGCAGCCGGTGCCGCCGGATGCCAGGGAAAAACGCGCGACCGCGCAGCGCATCGTCGCCGCGCACGGGGTGGATCTGCGCACCGTGTCGCTGCAGTTCGCCAATGCGCCGGACGTGGTGTCGACCATCGTGCCCGGTGCGCGCAATGCGGCGCAGGTGGCGGAGAACGTGGCCTCGATGTCGGTGGCGATTCCCGGCGACGTGTGGGCCGAACTGCGCGCCGCCGGCATCCTCGCCGGCAACGCGCCCGTTCCCGTCGCCGCCTGATCCGCGGCTAGAGGCGCAGCACCGACTGCAGCGCGCGCGCCGCCCAGCCATGGAAGCGCATCGGCGCTTCCGTGGCCGCGACGCAGATGCAGGGCCGGCCGGGGACGGTGACCGGCTGGTGCTCCACGTCCTCGTCGAGATCGGCGATGTCACCGGCGCCGAACCGGCCGAGTGCGTCGGCATAGGCCCCGTCGAGGATCATCGTCAGCTCGTGCCCGGCATGCCGGTGCAGCGGGATGCCGCGACCGGGCGCGATCCGCAGCAGCATCAGGCCGCCGTCGGCGTCGGCCTCCGCCCGCAGGTACTGCACGCCGGGGACGACGCGGCGCCAGCGCAGTGTGCTGTAACGGGGGCCGAAGAACGGCTGCAACGGCCTGGGCAGCAGGTCGGGATCGTGCACGGGGGTCGATTCGTGCAGCAGCGGGCGCGGCGCCATCGCCGTGCCGCCCAGGCGTGCGCGCAGCGCATCGCGGGCGCCGGGCGACAACGCGGCGCCGTCCTGCTGCTCGACCAGGCGTGCACCGGCACGTTCGGCATCGCGCACGGCCGCGCGGCAGCTGGGGCAGACCTCGAGATGGGCGGCGAGGACCGCGGCGAAGGCGGTCGGCAGCGAGCCGGCCGCGTAGGCCAGCACGGTCGACGGATCGGGATGGTGCTGCGGCACGCTCACGCCTCCGCCCCCGTCAGCCCGCGGCGCAGCCGCGCGAACGCACGCCGCAGCGTGGATTTGACCGAGCCCAGCGGCATGCCGAGCTCGCTCGCGATCTCGCTGTGACTGCGCGCCTCGAGAAAGGACATGCGCACCAGACGGGCCTGGGTGGCCGGCAGGGCCTCGATCGCGCGGTCAAGGCCGACGTCGTCGACGTAGCGCTCCGGCGCGCTGGCCTCGCTGGCTTCGACATCGAGCGCGATCTCGAAATCCTCCGGCAGGCCGTCGCCGTAGGCGACGGTGGCCCGCCGGCGCACGCTGTCGATGTAGAGATTGCGGGTGATCCGGAACAGCCAGGTGCCCAGGCAGGCGCGCGAGGCGTCGAACTGGCGGGCCCCGCGCCACGCGCGCAGCATCGCATCCTGCACCAGGTCCTCGGCCTTCGACGGCGGCGCGCCCAGCCCCAGCAGATAGCGGTGCAGGCGCGGCGCGAAATGGTCGTAGATGCGCAGGAAGCTGTCCTGGTCCTGGCTCGCAGCCACGTGCGCCATCTGGTCGGACCAGTAGCGGACATCACGCGGCTGGTTGGGAAGCGGGGACATTCGGCCAGTCTCGCGCAAGGGCGTGACCTTCTGGTGGGCAGCGGAGGGGCGCGGCAGGCTAGTCATGGGGCGGGTGAGCAGAGCGTGAGGTCCGGAATCGGGGCAGGCGGCGGGCGTTCCCGAGCTATACGTGCACCGGCCACGGATGGATCCGCGGCGGCCCGTCGCGCCGGCCGGAATCCAAGCGCGCCCGAGCCGCGTAGAGGTTGCGACCGTCGGCCCCCGCCGGCGGCCCCATCCGGAGACACACCATGCGCATCTGGCTCACCGCTCCCCTGGCCGCCCTGATGGCCACCTCCGCACACGCTGCCGGCCCGGAGGCCGGTCGTTGGTCCCTGTCGCTGATCGGCGGCATCGATGTCCCGCTCAGTGGGGACGTGCACGACGGCGCCGTTGCCGCCGTGCCCGATCTCGGCCCGCTGAATCCCGCGCTGACCGGCGTCAATGCCGAACTGCGCATCGGGGACCGCGGTCACGACCGCATCTACGACGTGGCGGGCACGGTGGGCGTGGAGTTCGCCTACGCGTTCGACGACCGCTCCGAGCTGTTCGGGCAGGTGCGCCGCACCGAGGCCGACGACGGCACGGTGCGCGTGGGCGGCGCCTTCGTGCCGGCCCTGTCCACCGAACTTCCGGTGTTCGGCACCTTCAGCGACTACAAGGCGGTTTCGGCCGAGATCGGCTACCGCTACTACTTCGGCACGCCCGGCTATGCACGCCCCTACGTCGGCGCGCGCGCCGGCGCCGTCCGCGTCGACGAGATCCGCGCGACGTTCGAGATTCCCGATGCCGGCATCACCATCGCCGACGCCCCGTTCTACGAGTCCGGCTGGATCGCCACCGGCGGTCTGGATCTCGGCGTGATCATGCCGGTGAGCGAACGCTTCAGCGTCACCCTCGCCAGCGGCGTGCGCTATATCGCCGATCTCAAGGACGACGACAGTGCGATCGGCGGCCTCGGCCTGGCCTCGATCAACGACACCGGCAGCCGCTTCTCGGTGCCGCTGACCCTGTCGGCGCGCTGGGATTTCTGACGCCGAACGCGCCCGCCGACGCGCCCAGCGCGTCGGCGGCGCTTCGTGTGGCGCGCGGGCCGACGAGCCGGTCACGGCAAAAGCAGATCGGCTGCGAACGCTTCGACACGCGTGCGCATGCCGGTGTCGAACACACGGGACGGCAGCGGGACCGCCCCGAGGCGAGTTCGACCAGATCGCCGCGTCGATACCGCCGGACCGCACGCACCTGTGCCCAGCGCACGGCCGACGTACCGCGACGCGGCGTGCGGGCGATGCCCTCGGCATCGATCCGGAAGCGGCATCGGCCCATGCGCAGTCATTTGATTCCGAATGCACCGGCGGCCAGCACGCCGAGCGCAACCAGGAACAGCCCGCGCGTCCACGCCGCCGCGCCGCTCAGCATCGGCTCGGTCGCACGCGCGTCGTCGATGACGGACGCGATGTCCTCGCACAGGCGATCGCGCACCGACAGCGCCGACGCCGCGTCGTCGCGATGCGCGGGCGTCATCGCGTCACGCCTGCGGCAGGAAGAACTCGAGCTTGCCCCAGCCGGTGCAGGCGATCGCGTCGACGTCCAGGCGCCGCACCATCAGCTCGCCCAGATTGCCGAGCAGGAACGGCGCCGCCTGTGAGCCCTCGTGCAGGCGCAGCCGGCCGAGCGCGCGCATCGCCCCCCCCCCCGCAGCGCATGCAGTCCGGCGCACGCGTCGGGCGTGCGGCCCCCGACTCGTCCTCGCGCCCGAAGCCCGCCGGCGGCGGTGCGCCCTCGATCCCCGTGCCGCAGTGCCAGCACAGCCCGTAGTCGGCGCCGTTGGCCTGCCCACAGGCGCGGCATGTCCATGCCTCCATTGCGCACATCGCCCGGATGTCGAGCGGCGCCCGACCGTCGGGCATCGTCGACGCGCCGGCCGGATGCGTCAACGCCGGCGCAGGTGCTGAGACGCCGGCCGCTAGAATCACCGCATGAACACCACGCTCGTCCTGCTCGTCCTGATCCTGTTGCTGCTGGCCATCGCGACCGGCCTGCTCGTCGTCCTGCTGCTGCGCCGTGTCGACCACGGCGGCGAGGCGATCGAGCGTGCATTGCGCGAGGAACAGCGCGCGGGTCGCGGCGAACTGCGCGAGCAGCTCGACGCCTTCGCCCTCGCCCAGGCCCAGCGCACCGACGCCTTCGGCGCGCAGCTCCAGGCCGCGACCACGCGCACCGACCAGCGTCTGGACGAGTTCACGCTGCGCACCGATGCCCGGCTCGACGCCTTCACCCGCACCACCGACGAACGCCTGGACCTGCTGCGCGCTGCGCTCACCGACGACGCGCGCAAGGCGCGGACCGAGGGCGCCGAGCAGCAGCAGCGCTTCACCGATGCGCTCGGTGCGCGTCTCAACGAGCTCACCCAGCGCAACGAGCAGCGCATCGGCGAGATGCGCGAGACGCTGGAGCAGCAGCTCAGGGCCCTGCAGGCCGACAACGCCGGCAAGCTCGAGCAGATGCGGGCGACCGTCGATGAAAAACTGCAGACCACGCTCAACACCCGGCTCGATGCATCGTTCAAGCTGGTCTCCGAGCGGCTGGAACAGGTGCAGCGCGGCCTCGGCGAGATGCAGCAGCTGGCCACCGGCGTGGGCGATCTCAAGCGCGTGCTGAGCAACGTCAAGGACCGCGGCGGCTGGGGCGAAGTGCAGCTGGAGAACATTCTCGAGCACACGCTCACCGCCGAGCAGTACGCGCGCGGCGTGCGGGTGAAGCCCGACAGCAGCGAGGCCGTGGATTTCGCCATCCGCCTGCCCGGCCGCGGCGAGGCCGACGCGCCGCTGTGGCTGCCGATCGATGCGAAGTTTCCGCGCGAGGACTACGAACGCCTGCTCGATGCCCAGCAGACCGGCGACATCGAGGCGGTCAAGACGAGCGCCGCGCAGCTCGAACGCGCGATCCGGGTGCAGGCCAAGTCGATCAGCGACAAGTACGTCTGCCCGCCGCACACCACCGACTTCGCGGTGATGTTCCTGCCCACCGAAGGCCTGTACGCCGAGACCATCCGCCGCGCCGGCCTGGTCGATCTGCTGCAGCGCGAGCACCGCATCGTCATCGCCGGGCCGACCACGTTCACCGCCCTGCTCAACAGCCTGCAGATGGGCTTCCGCACGCTGGCGATCGAGAAGCGTTCCAGCGAGGTCTGGCAGGTGCTGGGCGCAGTGAAGAGCGAGTTCGGCAAGTTCGCCGGCATTCTCGAAAAGGCCGAGAAGCAGATCAGCACCGTCGGCAAGAGTCTCGGCGAGGCCAGCCGCAAGACCCGCACCATCGAGCGCCGCCTGCGCGGCGTGGAATCGCTGCCCGGGCCGGAAGCGCAGACGCTGCTGGGGGACGCGTTCGACGAGGCCACGGGCGACGAGGACGACGCGGACGTCCAGCCGTAGGCCGCCGCGCGTCTCCGGCGCTGCCGGTGCGCCAGCGCAGGTCGCCCTGTGCGTGCGTCGGGGTCCGCGACGCGCGCCACCGGTCGGTGCCCATCGGCCGTCGGCGTGGCGCTACCATCGGGCTCCTTTTCACCCCGAGCGCACTGCCATGACCGCCCCGCTGACCGATATTCCGCTCGAGACGATCGATGGCGCGCCCGCCACCCTCGGCGCCTATGCCGGCAAGGTGCTGCTGGTGGTCAACGTCGCATCGAAGTGCGGGCTGACCCCGCAATACGCCGGGCTGGAAGCGCTGTACCGCGAGAAGCACGCGGCCGGGCTCGAGATCCTGGGCTTTCCCGCCAACGACTTCGCCGGCCAGGAGCCGGGCAGCGACGACGAGATCCAGCAGTTCTGCAGCCTCACCTACGACGTCAGCTTTCCGCTGTTCTCGAAGATCGCGGTCACCGGCGAGGCCATCCATCCGCTGTACGCGGCGCTGACCGCGGCCCGGCCCGAGGCCACCGGCGAGGGGCCGATGCGCGAGAACCTGCGCGGCTACGGCATGACCCCGAATCCGGCGCCGGGTGTGTTGTGGAATTTCGAGAAGTTCCTGATCGGCCGCGACGGACGGGTCGTCGACCGCTTCGCGCCGGACGTGACCGCCGACGATCCGCGGCTGCGCGCGGCGATCGAAGCGGCGCTGGCCGCCTGAGCGGTCAGCCGCGCACCGCGTCGCCGCGTGAAGCGGCGCGCGGACGTCTCGACCGCGGGACGTCCTCGCCGCCTCAGAGAATCGGCACCAGACCGGCGCCGAAGGCGGTGAAGATGCGCGTGAGCACGCTGCGGAAGCCGAGGCTGACCTCCGGGAAATCGCCCACCGGCACGTAGCACTCGCGAAAGCCCGGTGCGTCGGGGGCGAGCGGCGCCGGACAGTCCGGTCCGGGCTGGAACTCGTAGCTGGTCGCGTACCGGGTGGGCCAGATGTCGAACAGCGGCAATCGCTCCGAGACCTTCGCCATCGAGTAGTCGACGCCGGGCAGCACCGCCGGCCGGTCGCGACGCGCGATGGTCCAGGCGTTGGCCGGCGAGATGTCGCGGCGGATGCTCTCGGCGAGCGTGCGTGCGAAGCGCGGATCCTCGATGACGATCGCGTTCTCGGTGTTGAGGTTGTCGCCGCGCGGATCGAAGTTGTGCGTGCCGACCACACCCACACGGTCGTCGACCACGAGAGATTTCGCATGCAGGCCCACACGCACGCCGGCGCGGTCGAGGGGCACGCGGCGGTTCACGCCGATGCCGGCGTAGCGCAGCGCCGAGTACTCGCGGTTGAGCGGCGGCGCGCCTTCGCGTGCGGCCGCATCGGTCGAGGGGCTGCCGCCCGAGCCCCAGCCCGAGCCCGGCACCAGACCCGCCGTCGGGGACGGCGCCGGCGCCGCGCCGCCCGCCGGATCGAGATCCACGCTGCCGTCTTCATTCCACGAAATGCCGACCGCGCCGGTCGCGTCGAGATCGATCGGCGCGTTCTCGGGGAACGGCTTGAACTCGTAGATGTGGAATCCGAAGTCGCGCAGGTGCCGGCGCTTGTACTTGTAGGACAGCGCGTAGGTGATGAACGAGTCCGTCGCCGCGAGGCTGTTGGTCGACACCACCACCTGGGGCGGCGACGGGCGCTGGCGCAGGTCGAAGAACATCTGCTCGGCGGGTTTGGACAGCACCAGGTAGGGCGTCTGCAACAGCACCTCGTCGCGGGCCGATTCGATCAGTTCGCGCAGACGCGGCGTCGCCGCGATCGCGGCCTCGGCCGCCTCGCGGTTACGCCGGTGCTTGTCGGGCAGATCGCCGATGAATTCCACCGCCCCGACCTCGATCGCCGCCGCGGCCAGACGCCGACGCACGAGCCCGGTATCGGCGGCGTCGGCCGACATCGCCGCCACGCGCGCCGGACGCGCGTAGTCGAGGAACGAGACTTCGGGCACGCCGTTGCGCAACAGCTGGCGGCCGACGTCGGTGAGCTGCTCGACCGGCGTGCTCAGCGGCGCGTGCCAGAACGCGACGAAGTTCGCCTCCATTTCGGCCACCACCGGCCCGGCCACCAGCACGTCGCGATCGCGGAAGTTGAAACTGTCGTTCCAGTCGAAGTAGTCGTCCTGGTAGTTGCGGCCGCCGGTGATGCCGACCACGCCGTCGACCACCAGCGACTTGCTGTGCATGCGCTGGTTGAGCCGGCGCCAGCAGCACGCGGCCGCCACCACGTAGCGCGGATAGCTGATGCGCGCACGCCCGAGCACCGGGTTGTAGATGCGCAGTTCGAAATTGGTGTGGCCGCCGGCCAGCGCGGACAGGGTCTCGACCGTGCGCATCGCCGAGAGCTGGTCGACCAGCAGACGCACCTGCACGCCGCGGCGCGCAGCGGCCAGCAGCTCCTCCAGCACCAGGTGGCCGGCATCGTCCTCGTCGAAGATGTAGGTCTGCAGATCGATCGTGCGCTGCGCGCCGCGGATCAGGTCGAGTCGCGCGAGCAGCGCGTCCTGGCCGTATTCGAGCAGCAGCGCGTGATGACGCGGGGCCTCGGGCGTGCTGCGCGCGAAGGCGTCCACGCCCAGTTCGCGCAGGGGCGACGGCGTGGCGCAGGCATCGGCACGGTCGCAGACGATCTCGGTCGAACGCGCGGCCACGGCGATGTGCGCGGCCGCGTCGCGCTTGGCGGGCGACAGCGTGGTGCACGCGGTCGTGGCCAGCGTGGCGGCCAGCATCAGCAATCGCAGCCCGCGGCCCATCAGTTCGGATCCACCGCCCGGATCCGCAGCGTGAAGCGCACCTGGTCCGACAGCGCATACCCCCAGCGATCCATCGCATAGCGGCTTCGGCGGATGTCGCCCTGCCCCACGACGTCGCAGTCCAGCGCGGGACGGTCGCAGGCCGCCGGCTGGATGCGGAAACTCTCGCGCTGGCGCACGCCGCGGATGCTCAGGACCCCGGTCAGCTCGCCGCCGTCGCGCAGCAGCGCGGTCGGATACGGGTCCGATACGAACACCACCTCGGGATAGCGCTCGACATCGAAGAAACCGGGGCCCCGGGTGATGCGCGTGTAGCTGCGGTTGCCGTCGATCTCGACGCCGGCCGTGGCCAGGGTGAGCCGCACCTGGTGGGCGCCGTCGGGCAGCGTGCGGATCAGGCCCGACCAGTCCGGGAACCGGCCCTCGAGCAGCTGCCCCCATCGGGTGCGCAGGGTGAAACCGATCTGCGAGCGGCCGGCGTCCAGCGCGCGGTCGGGCAGTGTCGCCGCGGCCGGCATCGCCAGCAGCAGCAGGACGCCCGCACCGGCGAGCGCACACACGCCGCGCCACCGGTGCGGCGACGGCGGTACGGAGACGGGACGGGCGGCAGCGTGGGACACCACGGCCGGAGCGCTGCGGCTTAGGGCCACCAGAACGCCGACAGCTCGGCCGCGCCGGGTTCGATCTGGGCGGCGTCGCGCAGGTCGAGTACGGCGATGCCCGCCGGCGGCATGCCGCGGTACTCGCCGGTCTGACCGCTGTGCAGCAGCGCCGCCAGACGCTCCAGCCCCGGGTTGTGGCCCACCAGCATGAGTCTGCCGACCTCGCAGTGTTCGTCCGCCAGCGTGGCCAGCGTGCCCGAGGTGGCCTCGTAGATCGCCGGCTCGAGGCGCTGATCGACATAGCCGACGATGCCGAGCACCGCCTCCAGCGTCTCGCGCGTGCGCCGGGCCGGGGAGCAGAGCACGCAGTCGGGCACCAGGCCGCGATCACGCAGCCAGCGCCCGGCGGCCTCGGCTTCGGCCAGGCCTTCGGCCGACAGCGGCCGGTCGATGTCGGCCTGACCGGGCAGCGCCGGATCGGCGTGGGCATGACGGAGCAGGATCAGTTCGCGCATGGTCGGCGGCGGTCTCGTCGGGCGCGTTCTCGGACGCGGGGGAAAAGGGCGTGCGCGGTTACTTCCTGAGCCATTTCAGCAGCGGCGCCCAGTCGTCCTGATGGTCGCGGACCTGGGCCGAATGGTAGTCGAACAGGCTGCGTCCGAGGCCCACCAGCATCACGTAGGCCTGGCTGTCGCGCAGCTGCGCGACCACGGGGTACGGCCACTGCTCGAGCAATGCGACCGCCTGCTGGGAGGCGTTGGTCCACGGCCGCAGGCGATTGGCCACCAGGCCCACGCGGGTCTGCCCACGGCGCACGGCCGGGTGCCTCGCCAGGGTGTTGAGGAAGCCGACCGTGGCATCGATGTCCAGTGCCGACGGGAGCACCGGCACCACCACGGCGTCGGCCTGTTCGAGATAGGCATCGAGATCGTCGGCCATGGCCCCGGCCGCGGCATCGACGACCACACGCGTGGTGCCCTCGGGAATGGCCGCGAGCACCTTCTTGTGACGCGCACTGCCGTCGATCGGCAGCACGGCGCTGTCCAGGCCGGCGCGGCGCTCGGCCCAGCGGGTGGACGACTGCTGCGGATCGGCGTCGATCAACACCGTCGCCTCGCCGGCCAGCGCGGCCTGCGCGGCCAGATGCGTAGCGAGCGTGGTCTTGCCGACACCGCCCTTGGAACTGGCCACCAGCACGGTCTTCATCGATGCCTCCGCAGTCCGCGACCGGTCGAGCGTACACCGCCGGCCCACGGGCCGCGACCGCGGGCGCCCGCCCCGTTAACATCGCGCCCTCTTCTTGCGAACGGACCCGCGCCCATGAGCGAACTGCAGGACCTCGCGGCGCTGATCCGCGCCAACACGCCGCTGATCGTCGTCGAAACCCCGGACGAGCCGCGCGTGGTCGAGTTGTTCCGACAGTCGCTGCAGCAGGTCTGGCGCGCGCTCTACCGGTGGACGATCACCGAAGGCCTGCGCCGGCTCGATCTCGACGGCGAGTCGGAGACCGACACCGCGCCCGATGCCAGCAACACCCTGGCCGCGATCCGCGAGGCCGAGCAGCGCGGCATCTATCTGCTGCTCGATTTCCATCCCTATCTCGGCTACGCCGGCACCCAGCGCCAGCTGCGCGACCTGGTCCAGCGCCGCCACTGTCTGCCGCACGTGCTCGTGTTGGTCGGGCACCGGGTCGAACTGCCGGCCGACCTGGAGACGATGGCGGTGCGCTTCCGTCCCCGTCTGCCCGACGCCGACGCCTTGCTCAAGCTGGTGCGCGAGGAAGCGACGGCCTACCAGCAGGAACACGGCGGCCGCCGCGTCGAGGCCGATGCGGACGCGGTGCGCCAGATCGTGCGCAACCTGCAGGGCCTGTCGCTCGGCGATGCGCGCCGCATCACCCGGCAGCTGATCCACGTCGACGGCGCCCTGGGCCTCGACGATCTGCCGGCGCTGGCCCGGCTCAAGTTCGAACTGCTCAACAAGAGCGGGCATCTGCATTACGAATACGACACCGCGGGCTTTGCCGACGTCGCCGGTGCGCGGCGTCTGAAGCGCTGGGTGGAGCAGCGGCGCCGGGTGTTCGTCGAAGGCGATGCGCCGCCGGGCCTGGATCCGCCCAAGGGCGTGCTGCTGCTCGGGGTGCAGGGCTGCGGCAAATCATTGCTCGCCAAGGCCATCGCCGGCGGCTTCGGTGTGCCGCTGGTGCGGCTGGATTTCGGCACGCTCTACGACAAGTACCACGGCGAGACCGAGCGCAACCTGCGCGAGGCGATCGCCTCGACCGAACAGCTCGCCCCCTGCGTGCTGTGGATCGACGAAATCGAAAAGGGCCTCGCGTCCAGCGGCGACAGCGACGGCGGCGTGTCGCGGCGCGTACTCGGCTTTCTGCTGACGTGGATGGCCGAGCGCAAGTCCAAGGTGTTCCTGGTCGCCACCGCCAACCAGGTGCACGACCTGCCGCCCGAACTGCTGCGCAAGGGGCGCTTCGACGAGACCTTCTTCGTCGACCTGCCCGGCGCCGACGTGCGCGCCGAGGTGTTCGCCGTGCATCTGGCCCGACGCGGCTTCGATGTATCGCAGTTCGATCTGCCGCGGCTGGCGACCGAGGCCGAGGGCTTCTCCGGCGCCGAGATCGAACAGGCCATCGTGGCTGCGCTCTACGCCGCGCATGCCGACGGCGCGCCGCTGTCGCAGCCGATGGTCGCGGACGCACTGCGCGATACACGGCCGCTGTCGGTGATGATGCGCGAGCAGGTCGACGCCCTGCGCCACTGGGCCCGGGAACGCACGGTGCCGGCGGACTAGGGAACGACGTGGTCCCCGGCGACCTGCGGGCACAGTGGAGGCCGCGCGCGATTCCGCATGCGCGTGGAGCCAACGGCGCGGCATCCCGGACACGAAACGGGCGGACACCCGGCGAGGACACGATATGACCGCACCTGGATGCTCGAGATTTTCCGCGCCCGCTTTCGCGGTCGCGGTCGCGATGAGTGTGTCGACCGGCTGTGCGCATCGCACGCAGCGGGTCGAGCGCGAGATGCTCCCGCCGCCCTCGGCGCCGACGCACGAAGTCGCCTCGCACCAGCGGTTCCTGATGGCGGTGCCGATCGCCGATCCCGATCCGGCCTATCCGCACGGCGCGCGGTTCGACGGCACGCTGCAGGTGTGCACGACGTTCGTCGTGACCGCCGACGGCGCGGTCGAGGACGTCGCCTTCGATGCGGCATCGTCCGGTTGCGCCGGGCCCGGCACCCCGGCGAGCGCGCCGTTCGAACACGCGGCGCGCGCGGCGCTGGCGCAGTGGCGCTATTTCGGCGCCGCCGTCTGCAGCTTTCCCGACGGCCGCGACCCGGACGCGGACCCGCGCTGCGAAGGTCCGGATGTCCGCGTCGATCCGGTCCCCATCCGCCTGCGCTACGTGTTCACGTTCTCGTCGGCGCGGGGCGGGCGCGTCGCGCGTGCGCCGGCACCACCGGTGAGGTGATGCCGGCGGCACCCGTGCTCAGCGCGTTTCGCTGATCTCCAGCCGGTACTCGCCCGCCTGTCCCAGGTGGCCGACATAGATCTCGTACTCGCCCGGGCGGAAGCTGTCGACCACCGCGGCATCGAGCTGGCCGCCGCTGTCGTCGTCGCACAGCACCTTGCCCGGGCCGCGCACGACGAGGCTGGAATCGGTGGTGCTGCTCACGGCCAGGCGCAGGGTCACGGTGGACGTGATCGTCAGCCGGTGATCGGGCGTGGAATCGATCATGCCGGTGCAGTGCGCGCCGTAGGTACTCGCGGCGACGCCGCCGCCGGTGGTGCCGGTGCCGATCTGCGGATCCGGCGTGAACCCGGCGCCGAGGGTGAAGTTGGCGTACATGCCACCGACGGCAGCGCCGGCACCCTCGCTCAGCGTCAGCGTGTAGTCGCCCGCGGTGTCGAGATGGCCCACGTACACCGCGTATTCGCCGGGCGTGAGCCGCGCGTTGATGCGCGCATCGAGCTGGCCAGCGCTGTCGTCGTCGCAGAACACACCCGCGGGCCCGACGACGACCAGGGTCGAATCGGTGGTGCTGTCGACCGACAGCTGCAGGTCGAGCGCGGATGTGACCTTGATCGTGTGGTCGGGTGCGGCGTCGATCATGCCGCTGCACTGCGGGCCGAACCGGCTGGCCTGGGTGGCACCGCCGGTGCGGCCCTGTCCGGTCTGCGGGTCGGGCGTGAAGCCGGCGCCCAGTACGAAATTGCCGTAGGACTGTGCCACGGCCTGGCCGCTGGCCCCGGCGATCAGAAGTGCGGCGCACAGGCCGCAGGCACCGCGTTGGATCCCCATCGAATATCTCCGTCCCCCTGTGCGGCGACACGCTGTCGCCGCTGGGCGCGAAGTGTGCGCCCGCGCACGCCCATGGGCCAGAGGGCGGATCGACGGCGCGGACAGTCCGGGGTAGGGTGCAATCCACGGACGACGGCGGACGGATTTCGCGATGCGACCCATCTGGACTCTGGGCCTGCTGGCCGCATTGGCGCTGCCAGCAACGGGGCGCGAGCCGCCCGCCCCCCAGTGCATCGACGGCCGCGCGATCGCCGAAGCCCACCAGATCGACCCGCAGACCCTGCTGCTGCGCGATACGCGCGGCGACCGCCGTCAGCTGACGCTCGCCGACGCCTGCCCCGGTCTGCTCGACGATTCCGCGCCGGCGTTCGTCGGCTGGGAAGGCTGGCTGTGCGGTCGAGACGGCGAAGCCGTGCGCGCAGCCGACCGCGCCTGCGCGGTGGCGGCGGTCGCGCCCATCGACGCCCGTGACTACGCTGCGCTGCTGCGGGAATCCCGCCAGGCGATGCGCACGCTGGACCGGGTCGTGGTCCAGGACCGGCGCGCACGCGGCTTCCGCGGCACGCCGGATTACTGCGTCGCCAGCCGCTGGCTCCGCAGCTGGCACGACGGCCCGCAGGGCCTGGAGGTCGAGGTCTCACCGCGCCAGGCGGCCGGGCATCGCCGCTACCGGATCGAACTCCGCGGGCAGTGCGATATGGACCGCGCCGACACCGTGACCCTCGTGTCCGGCATGGGCACCGGCGTGGTCTGTGGACATGCGGGCGACCACGCCGTGTTCTCGCGCAGCACCGAGGCGACCGATCCCTCGGGCGCGAACTTCATGCGCACACTGGGCAGCACCGGCGCCGCGGAGCGAACACGGTGCCAGGTCACACGCGTGTATCCGCTGGAGCGCTGAACGCGCTCAGCGGGGTGGCTGCCAGCCCGCAGGTGGCGCCAGGGCCACGCCCGCGTCCTGTAGCGCGCGTTCGACGAGCTGGACTTCGGTGCGGATCGACGGGTCGGCCAGGAAACGCACGAACTGGCCTGCCCCGTCGCGCGGCAGCGCGGCGCTGGCACGGCCCCATTCGAGGTTCTGCCAGTGCAGGGTGCGCACTCGTGCCTGCGCCGCGTCGCGCTCGGATGGCGTCGCCGCGAGTCGCGCCTGCAGGCCGAGCCCGACCAGGCGCCCCAGCATCGTGTCCGACCGTTCCGCGAGCACGGCCGCGACATGCCGGCAATCGCCCAGGCGGGCGGGATCGCGGGTCGCCGACGGATCACACGCCTGCAGCAGCGGCTGCGGATCCGGCAGCACGGTCGAACTCCACAGCGCGGACGCGGTGATCGCTGCATGCTCCTCGGCCACGAAGGTCTCGCCGTCCACGAACGCCGCGCGTTCCGCTGGAGAGGCCGGCGTGCGCAGCAACGCGCCCTGCATCCAGCGCACCTGGTCGAGCATGTGCAGATCGAACGTGGTCGCCGTGCGGGCATCGGCCAGCATCGCCTCGACACTGCCACCGCGCACGAGCAGCGGCGCCAGGTTCTGCGGCTCGGCGCCCAGCCAGCGCTGCGCGGCGCGCACGCGCGTGTCCGCGTCGCCGGTCGCGGCCAACAGCGCGTTGGCGAGCACATCGTCATTGGCGCGCGCCGCGGCGGCCTGGCGCCACGCCGCCGCCTGCTCCGCGGGCGCCGACGGCGACGGTGCGACGTCGGCGCCCGGACCCTGCAGCAGCGCTGCGAAGGCGAGCTCGCGCGGCTGCAGGGTCGCGGCCAGCGCGGCTGCGCTGCGCTGCGACCAGCTGCGCCAGGCGCCCTGCGCCTCGTGGACATCGGGCTCCGCGGCCGGCGCCTCGCCAACGCGCGCGTACGGCGCCTGGGCGATCGCGGGCACTGCGCTGCAGGTCAGGGCACAGGCGAGCACGACGTGGCGGATGCGCATCGGTCGGGTCCGATCGAAGGGCCCCCGAGCATAGCGCGCGGCGACCCGTGCACCGGCTACCGCGACGGGACGATCCAGTCGGCCGGGGGCTCCAGCGACACGCCGGCTTCTTCGAACATGCGTGCCCGCACGGCGATCTCGTCGTCGATCTCCGGATCGAGGATCAACGCGATCTGCCGTGCATCACCGATGCGCTCGACCACACCCGCGATCGCCTGCTGCTGCCACGCCTGCGTGCGTTCGCGCGAGGCCAGCGCGTCGACGGGCGGATCCGGGAGCCGACGCAGCAGCGCCTCCCCGAGCTGGCGCACCAGCAGGGTGTCGGCCTGCGCCAGGCGGTCAGCGGCCGCACTGCATCGAGGCGCATCGTCGCGGTTGCCCTGCGTGCAGACGTCGACAATCTCCTTGAACGTCGGAACGCCGGAGAACGTCAGCATCGCCGCGATCGACACGGCGTGGTCGCGGGCCTCAATGTCGGTGCGCTGCAGCGCCCCGGTGAGATCGGCCGGTGGCGGGAACTGCGACAGCGTGTCGACCATCCAGCGCAGCGCCGGGTAGGACGCGCTCGTGAACACGGGGCGTGCCGCCACCGCGTCCAGACGCGCCTCCACCGGCAGATCGAGGCGCAACAGCCAGGGCGCGCCGTTGTCAGGCTGCAGCTCGGCCCAGCGGGCCGCCGCTGCGAACGTGACGGCATCCGGCCGCGCGGGCCCGGACGTCAGCAGGACGTGGGCGATGCCATCGTCGCCCGCTCGCTCCGCCGCGCGCCTGCGCCAGGCCTGCGCGGTCGCGTCGAAGGTGTTCGTCGGAACGGCAGCGTTCGCATCGATCACGTCGCCGGGCCGCCCCGGTGGCGGTGATGCAGCAGCGTGGTGCAGCAACGCGGCGAACGCGAGATCGCGTGGGGTATCGCGTGCGGCGATCGCCCGCGCGGTGGCACGCAGATAGCGCTGCTCGGCGACGTGCGGATCCGCGCGTTCGATCACCGCGTCCGGCCCCGGCGCCGACGCATCCGGTTGCTCCTGCGCACAGGCCAGCAGCGCCGCCATGAGCCACCCCACAATCCATTGACGCATCCGACACCTCCTTGGGTCGATACGCGGAATATCCCACCCGCGGTGCGCTCAGTAGCCCGCGGCCTGCCCGTCCTTGCGTGACTCGCTGGCGCCCACCCAGCCGCCGTGCGGGTTCTTCATGATCGCCTGGTAGCCGCCGTAGGGCCCGTGTGCGAACCGCACCGAATGGCCCTTCTGCATCAGCGCGCGCACGGTCTCGTACGGGAAGCCCGACTCCAGGTCCACCTCGCCGCCGTCGGTCATCGCGGTGTTCTGGCCGGCGGGCTCGGTCGAGCCGTCGTGCTGGATGCGCGGCGCATCGCCGGCCTCCTGCAGGTTCATGCCGAAATCGAGCATGTTGATCAGGATCTGCACGTGGCCCTGCGGCTGCATCGCGCCGCCCATCACGCCGAAGCTCAGCCACGGCTCGCCGTTCTTCGTGGCGAACGCGGGAATGATGGTGTGGAACGGGCGCTTGCCCGGTGCGTAGCCGTTGGGGTGGTCCTCGCGCAGCACGAACTGCTCGCCGCGGTCCTGCAGGATGAAGCCCAGGCCCGGCGGCGCCATGCCACTGCCCATGCCGCGGTAGTTGGACTGGATCAGCGAGACCATCATGCCGTCGGCGTCGGCCGTCGTCAGATAGATCGTGTCGCCCTCGTCGAGCTGGGCCGGCGTCCCCGGTTGCACCTCGCGCAGCGCGGTGTCCATCGAGATCAGCGCGCCGCGCTCGCGGGCGTAGTCCTTGGAGATCAGGCGCTCGACGGGCGCGGGATGGAACGCGGGGTCGGCATACCAGCGCGCGCGGTCGGCGAACGCCAGCTTCTTCGCTTCGACGAACAGGTGCACGTGTTCGGGACTGCCGAAACCGTAGGACTTCAGATCGTAGGGCTCGAGCAGGTTGAGGATCTGCAGCGCGGCGATGCCCTGCCCGCTCGGCGGCAGTTCCCACAGTTCGACGCCGCGGTAGGTCGTCGACACCGGCTCGACCCAGTTGCCGGTGTGCGCGGCCATGTCCTCGTACGAGAGGAAGCCGTCGTTCGCGGCGAAGTAGTCGCCGATCACGCGCGCGATGTCGCCCTTGTAGAACGCGTCGCGGCCGCCGTCGGCGATCGCCTGCAGCGTGTTCGCCAGGTTCGGGTTGCGCCAGGTCTCGCCGGTGCGCGGCGCGCGGCCATCGATCGTGAACTGCTCGGTGAACCCCGGCCACTTGCCCAGGCGCGGCACCGAACGGTCCCAGTAGTAGGCGATGACCTCGTGCACCGGATGGCCTTCGCGCGCGTAGCGGATCGTCGGCGCCAGGTTCTCGGCCATCGTGCGCGTGCCGAAGCGGCCGTGCAGCGCGAACCAGCCGTCGACCGTGCCGGGCACGGTGACCGGCAGCGGCCCGTGTGACGGAATCTCGCTCAGGCCGCGGCGCTGGAATTCGGCCAGCGTGAGCGAGCGCGGGGAGCGGCCCGACCCGTCGTAGCCGTAGAGGCGTTTCGTCTTCGGATCCCAGACGATCGCGAACAGGTCGCCGCCGATGCCGTTGCCGGTCGGCTCCATCAGTCCGAGCGCGGCGTTGGCCGCGATGGCCGCATCGACCGCACTGCCGCCGGCCCTCATCGTGTCGAGCGCGATCTGGGTGGCGAGCGGGTGCGAGGTCGCGGCCATCGCATGCGGCGCATAGACCTCGCTGCGGGTCGCGAAGGGCTGGCCGGTGATGCGGTCGGCCGCGGCGGCGTCGGGCGCCAGCGCGATGCCGGCGAGGGCGACGGCGAGCAGGGACGGAAGCAGACGGGACATGGCGTGGATCCGGGACTGCGGGCCGCACACAGTAGCGCGTGGCCGACCGCGGAGTCAGCGTCCGGGCGATGCCGTCGTCGCCGGCCGGCCATCCCACGCACGATCCGGCACGGGCCGCGGAATCCGGTGCCGGTCGAATAGCCGGACGTCACGCCGCGGCGAGCACCGACGCGCGCGTTGCCCGAAACACGAACGCATGCACTCGCGTTCGCGACGGGAATGGCCGATGCTCACTGTCGCCACACGGCGGCGGCGTCGCGGTCGAGATGCAGGCGTGGGAGCACAGGGGATGACGAGCGGAGCGATGCGGAGTGCAGCCACGGGATCGATCGTCGCCAGCAGGGGCACGTCGCGCCGCTGCATGCGGTTGCACTGTTTGATCACCGCGAGCCTGGCGCTCGCCCTGCCGGCCTGTGCGCCGGCCACGCCGTCTGCCGCTCCAGTGGACACCGCGACCGAGGTGGCCGTCTGCACGGTCGAAACGTTCGATCGCTTTATCGAGCGTTTCAGCCGGGATGCGGCGTTCCAGCGACGGACCACCTCCGATCCGCTCGTCGTCAAGCGCTACGACACTGACGCCGAACCCGAGCCCCGGCGTGTCGAGTCGAACGTCGCCTTGGGGGACGTGGCTTGGCCGGTGATGCCTTCACTCGAGCGCCTGGCCGACAGCGGGCGCACCCATACGGTCGCGAGCGGCGCTGACGGCAGGATGGACGTTGTGATCCGCACGCCGGATACCAGCGACCAGCAGATCTATGTCTTCAGGCAGACACCGTGCTGGCAGCTCCAACGCGTCATCGACGAATCCATCTGATCTTCGATCCCGCTGTGCGCTCGCCAGCGTGATGTCGGGCCCCCATCCGTTCGAGAATTACCCATGCGCGCACTCGCCATGCTTCTTTGTCTCTGCGGCACGCCCATGATCGGTTGTGCCCCCCCAGACGTGCCAGGTGTGCCGGCAGGCGTCGACCCTCCCGCGAATCCGCCGGCCGTCACCCGGACGCCTGTGCACGCCATCTACGACGTGGCCACGGCAGCGGCGAATCCGGATGATCCAGCTGCATTCGTCCCTGCAGGCGCGACTCTCGTCGATAGCGTCGTGGGCGACCTCACCGGGCGCGGACGCTCGGATGTACTGATCGTGTTCGCACCTTCATCTTCGGAACAGGATCGCCTGGGCGAGGGCCCGGGACGTACCGTTGTCCTGTTAACACGGGATCAGGGAGGCGGCCTGCAGCGTGCAGCGGAGAACGCACGACTCGTCCCTTGCGCACGCTGCGGCGGAGTCGCCGGCGATCCGTATGGCTATGCGCGTATCGACGCCGGGACGGTGACCGTCGCTGTCTCCGGCGGATCGCGCGAGCGTTGGTTCAGCGACTACGTCTTCCGCTATGCAGCCGAGCATGGCGACTGGCTGCTTGATCACGTGACGCGTGGAGTCACGGATACCCAGACCGGGATCCGGAAGCAGGCCGAGCTGACCGCCGCAGACTTTGGCGAGGTGACGTTTTCCCAGTTCGATCCAGGGAACCTCCAGGCGGCGGCTCCGACGCTCGATTGATGCGTCGACTTCGCTGCCAGCGACACGACGCATGGGTGTGCCACTCCGGCGGAAACAAGCAGAAGGAACTGCACGATGACAACCGAGCGGGAAGGACAACTGTTGCGAGACGCGTACGCGGCCGGCATCACGCAGCCGCGTGAGCTGGCGAACTTCATGGCCCAGGTCGGCCACGAGTCGGGCGGGCTCCGGCGCCTCGAAGAGAGCTTTCGCTACACGCACAGCGCAGAGCAGATCAGCGGCAACGTGCGCTCCGCGCTTCGGCAGGGCCGGGACGCACTCGAGGCCGCGCGGCTGGGAGCCCTGGCAGGTCACCCGGAACCCCTCGCCGAGCTGATGTACGGCGGTCGCATGGGCAATACCGAGCCAGGCGATGCCTACCGCTACCGGGGACGCGGCTACATCCAACTGACGGGAAAGAACCAGTACGCGGATGCCGGTGACGCCTTGGGACTCGATCTGCTCGGCAACCCGGACCTCGCAGCGCGTCCCGAGCACGCTTCACGCATCGCGACGTGGTATTGGCAGAAGAATGTGCCAGGCGATGCACGTGAGAATGTGCGCGCTGCCGGTGCCGCGATTAACGGGGCCGACCCACCCAACGGTTTGGCCGATCGACAGCAGCGCTTCGAGCAATGGGAGCCGCGGATCGGCACCGCAGGCCTCCGGGAGCCGCCGATCCATCAGGAACCTGTCGCGGACGAGACACGGCATGCGCCGCCCACCTTCGATCAGGCGATGCGCACGATGCTGCCACCACAGGTGGGCGTCATCCCGCACATTACCGGCCACTACGGCGAGCAGCGTCGCGAGCGTGCGCACGGTGGCACGGATTTCAACTATGTCGGTGGGCAAGCCGGCATCAATCTGGAGCATCCAACGGTGCACAGCCCGGTCGCGGGCGTCGTCACGATGTCGGGGGGCGCGTTCGGCACAGTCAAGATCCGCGATGCGCAGGGACACTCGCACGAGATCCTGCATCTGGAGGGCCGCCACGTCGAGCAGGGCCAGACGGTTGCGGCGGGAGATCCGATCGGAACAATGGGCGGCCGCGGTCCCGCAGGCGCCGACCAGTATGCACAGCATGTCCATTACCAGCTGCGCGGCCCGGACGGCACACTTCTGAACCCGGAAGCGTTCTGGAATCGAGCGCACGGTTCTGTACACGGCGAGAGCGTGACCGAGTCTTCCGGACCATTGAAGGAAGGCGATCGAGGCGCGCACGTTCGCGAGCTCCAACAGGCGCTTGTCGGTCTCGGGCTGACAGATGCAAGTGGAACGCCACTCGAAGCCGACAGCGCGTTCGGTCCTCGTACCGGCGAAGCGGTCCGCGCGTTCCAGCAGGCGCGCGGGCTTACTGTCGACGGCGTCGTCGGCGCCGAGACCCGGCGTGCGCTCGTTGCCGCGTTGCGGTCAACGCCCGACGCGTCGTCGGCAACGGAATCCGTTGCACGCGCGACGCGGACGTCACCGCTCGATCGTCTGTTCGCCACTGCGCGGGGCGACGATCCCTCGGCGTTCCGCACGGCGTTGGCTGACTTCACCGACACGCCGTTCGGCCGCCGCTTCCAGACCGCCAGCGCGGAGCTCGCCGTGCAGCCCGATCCGGCGATGCGGACCGGTGGACCCGAGCCGGGCGCCGCGGAGCGCTGACGACGTCCGCCTGCACGTGCCCCGGGCTGCGCGACCATCTCGAACCGGGGCGGCGCCTGACGCCGCCGCCGGGGTGTCCTGCCTCAGGGCCAGGTCGGCGGGTTCGCGCGCCAGGCGGTGAAAACCTCGGTCAGCGCGGCGCGCTCGGCGTCGGTCCAGCCCGGCAGCAGGTCGGCGAACCGTGCCGGATCGCTCCACGCCTGCGGCTCGGTGCGTACCGCAGCCGCATACCACTGCACCGCCTCGTCCCGCCGGCCGGCACGCCACAGGCCCACGGCCAGTGTGGGCGGCGCCCAGGACGGCTTGATCAAGCGGCCGTCGATCGCCAGCGCCCACTGCGTCAATGCGTCGTCGGGCTTGCCGGCGCGATAGAGATCCCAGCCGTAGTTCCAGTGCACCGCACTGCGCATCGGCGCGCGTGCCGGCAGCGTGTCGAGCAGCTGCGCATACATCGCGCGACCGGTCTCCTCGCGACCGCTGCGCATCAACGCGCGCGCGAGCTGCGCACGTGCCTGGTCGGCATTACGGGCGTTGCGGTCGATCAGCTGCAGCAGGCGCCCATGGACTTCATCGCCTTCACCGGCGATTGCCACGATCGGCGTCGCCACGCGCGCGTCGTCGTCGAAATAGAACTCGGCCATCGTCGGCATGCGCTGGGCATACGCCACCGACGCCAGCAGCCACATCGCCAGCCCCAAGGCCGGCCGCAAATACGTCTTCACTCGAATTCCCCCTGTAAGAACCAACACGCTCCCGCTGCGAATTGTAGCCGGGTGCGGCGGCGCGGCCCGCCCGGCCCGACCGGCGGGGCATCGGCCGCTGCTACAATTCGCGCCGTTTTCCCCCGATTCCGAGGCCGCGCGTCCATCCCGCGGCCGCCCGCCAGCGCCTGCGCGCAAGCCCGAGCTTCCCGTCATGACCAGCACCGCCGAACTTTCCTCGCCCGCCTCGGCCGATATCGGCCTGACCCACGGCGTGCTTGATACCGACTACACGCTCGACCACAAGTACACGCGGACCGAGGGCCGCATCTACCTGTCCGGCGTGCAGGCGCTGGTGCGGCTGCCGCTGATGCAGCGCCTGCGCGACGCCGCCGCCGGCCTGAATACGGGCGGCTTCATTTCCGGTTATCGCGGCTCGCCGCTCGGCGGCTTCGATCTGGAACTGTGGCGGGCGAAGAAGTACCTGGCCGAGGCCAATGTGAAGTTCCAGCCCGGTCTCAACGAGGACCTCGGCGCGACGATGGTCTGGGGCACCCAGCAGACCAACCTGTTCCCCGGCGCCAACGTCGATGGCGTCTACGCGATGTGGTACGGCAAGGGCCCGGGCGTGGACCGCTGCGGCGACGTGTTCAAGCACGGCAACGCCGCGGGCACCGGCAAGCACGGCGGCGTGCTGGCGCTGGCCGCCGACGACCACGCCTGCCGCAGCTCGACCCTGCCGCACGGCAGCGAGGGCGAATTCACCAGCGCGATGATGCCGATCCTCAATCCGGCCGGCGTGCAGGACATCCTCGACATGGGCCTGGTCGGCTGGGCGATGTCGCGCTACACCGGGCGCTGGGTCGGCTTCAAGACGATCGCCGAGACGGTGGAATCGTCGATGTCGGTCGATGTGAACCCGTTCGCGCTGGAGATCGTCACCCCGGACGATTTCGAGATGCCGTCCGGCGGTCTCAACATCCGCTGGCCCGATCCGCCGATGGACCAGGAGATGCGCCTGCACCGCTATGCGGTCAAGGCCGCGCAGGCGTTCGCGCGCGCGAACCGCATCGACCGCATGGTGCTCGATACGCCGGACGCGCGCCTCGGCATCGTCACCACCGGCAAGAGCTATCTCGACGTGCTGACCGCGCTCGAATATCTCGGTCTCGACGAGGCCGCCTGCCGCGCACTCGGCATCCGCGTCTACAAGGTCGGCATGACCTGGCCGCTGGAGCCGGTCGGCATCCGCGCCTTCGCGCGTGGCCTGGCGGACATCCTCGTCGTCGAGGAGAAGCACGGCTTCATCGAAGGCCAGATGAAGGAGCTGTTCTACAACTTCGAAGGCGCGCGTCCGAGCATCGTCGGCAAGTACGACGAGAGCGGCGCGTGGATCCTGCCGAGCACCGGCGAACTCACGCCCGCGACGATCGCCGGCGTGATCGCCCGCCGCATCCTGCGCTACCTGCCGGACGACGGCAGCGAGCGGCAGAAGATGCACGACGTGCTGCAGTGGATGGAGGCCAAGGAAGGCGAGCTGGCCCTGCCGCGCGCGCAGTTCCCGCGCGTGCCGCACTACTGCTCGGGCTGCCCGCACAACACCAGCACCAAGGTGCCGGAAGGCTCGCGTGCGCTGGCCGGCATCGGCTGCCACTACATGGTCACGTGGATGGACCGCGACACCGACACCTTCACCCAGATGGGCGGCGAAGGCGTCACCTGGTGCGGGCAGGCCGCGTTCACCGATACGCCGCACGTGTTCCAGAACCTCGGCGACGGCACCTACTTCCACAGCGGCTCGCTGGCGATCCGCCAGTCGGTCGCGGCCGGCGTCAACATCACCTACAAGATCCTCTACAACGACGCGGTCGCGATGACCGGCGGCCAGCCGGTGGACGGCACGCTCACCGTGCCGCAGATCGCGCACCAGGTGCGCAGCGAAGGCGTCGACGTGATCGCGCTGGTCAGCGACGACATCGGCAAGTGGTCGAAGCGGGAGATCTTCCCGTCGGGCGTCGAGTTCTTTGATCGCCGCGATCTCGACGCGGTGCAGAAGCGCCTGCGCGAGGTCAAGGGCGTCAGCGTGCTGATCTTCGACCAGACCTGCGCCACCGAAAAGCGCCGCCGCCGCAAGCGCGGCAGGATCGCGGACCCGCAGAAGCGGGTGATGGTCAATTCGCTGGTCTGCGAAGGCTGCGGCGATTGCGGCAAGAAGTCGTTCTGCGTGTCGGTACTGCCGAAGGAGACGGAATTCGGACGCAAGCGCGAGATCGACCAGAGTAACTGCAACAAGGACTATTCCTGCGTCGAGGGCTTCTGCCCGAGCTTCGTCACCGTGCACGGCGGCGCGCCGCGCAAGGGCAAGAAGGTCTCGGCGGCCGAGAAGCTCGCCAACCTGCCGCAGCCCACGTTCGCCAGTGACCTGTCGACGCCCTGGAACATCCTGATCACCGGCGTCGGCGGCACCGGCGTGGTGACGATCGGCGCACTGCTCGGCATGGCCGGTCATCTCGAAGGCCGCGGCGCGAGCGTGCTCGACCAGACCGGCCTCGCCCAGAAGGGCGGCGCGGTGACCACGCACATCCGCTTCGCGAAGACGCCGGCCGACATTCACGCGGTACGCATCGCCGCCGGCGAAGCCGATCTCGTGCTCGGCTGCGACATGGTCGTGGTCAACGACTACTGGACGCTGTCGAAGATCCGCGGCGACCGTTCGCAGGTTGTGCTCAACACCTACGAGGCGATGCCCGGCACGTTTACCACGCGTCCGGACATGCAGTTCCCGGCAGCCGACATCGTCGCCGCGATCCAGCACGCGCTCGGCGGCAAGGCGCCGCTGCAGATCGATGCGACCCAGCTCGCGACCGCACTGATGGGCGATGCGATCGCGGCCAACCTCTTCATCCTCGGCTATGCCTGGCAGCGCGGCCTGGTGCCGATCTCGCTGGAGGCAATCATGCGCGCGGTGGAGCTCAACGGCGCCGCGGTCGAAATGAACAAGACCGCGTTCGCCTGGGGCCGTCTGGCGGTCGTCGATTTCGAGGCCGTCAGCGCCGCGGCGGGGCTGGTACGCAATGCACCCACTGCCGCCGAACGCACGGTGCACGAGCTGCCGGTGCTGCCGCCGGGCGAATGGGAAACCAGCGAGTGGGGCGCGACCTCCGCGCCGCGCATCACCCGCAACGAGGCCGATCTGCGTCATGTGCCCGCGCACGGCGCCGAGGACAACGTGGCCTTCCTGCCGCTCGACGATGCGCGCCTGTCGCGCTCGCTCGACGAAGTGATCGCGCGCCGCAGCGCCTTCCTCACCGACTACCAGGACGCCGCCTACGCGAAGCGCTACACGGACTTCGTCACGCGCGTGCGCAGCGCCGAACAGGCGAAGGCGCCCGGCTCGACCGCACTGTCGGAAGCCGCCGCGCGCTACCTGTTCAAGCTGATGGCCTACAAGGACGAATACGAGGTCGCGCGCCTGTACACCAGCGGTGACTTCAAGCGGAAGCTCGAACAGCAGTTCGAAGGCGACTACACCGTCCGCTTCCATCTGGCACCGCCGCTGCTGGCGAAGAAGAACGAGCGCGGCGAGCTGGTCAAGCGGGAGTACGGCCCCTGGATGTTCAAGGCCTTCGGCCTGCTGGCGAAGCTGAAGTTCCTGCGCGGCGGCACCTTCGACATCTTTGGGTACACCGAGGAGCGCAAGATGGAGCGTCGCCTGATCAACGAATACGAGGCCACCGTCGGCGGCCTGCTCGAGACGCTCGACGGCGGCAATGTCGATCTCGCCGCCGAGATCGCCAGCGTGCCCGAGCACATCCGCGGCTACGGCCACGTCAAGGAGGCCCACCTGCACGCCGCCAAGGCGCGCGAGGCCGAACTGCTCAAGGAATGGAAGAACCCGCTGCGGATCGTGCAGGCGGCCTGAGGCCGCGGGTCCCTGCTGCGACGCGCGCCGGAATGGGCGCGTCGCGGCTCAGGGCCGCTGCCAGACCAGGCAGCGGTTGTGCGCCGGCATCGCGACGTCGGCGTGCAGGCGCAGCCCGATGCGCGCAGCGAGGGCGTCGACAGCCTCGAGATCACGCAAGCCCGATTGCGGATCCCGCGCGCGCAGCATCGCGTCGAAGTCGCGGTTGCTGTCGCTGGTGAACGCGCCGCCGACATTGAACGGACCGTAGACGACGAGTACGGCGTCGTCGCCGAGCACGGCGCCGAGGCCGGCGAAGCAGGCCTCCACCGCGTCCCAGCCCATGATGTGCAGGGTGTTGGCGGTGAACGCGGCATCGAAGCGCGGCGCGCCCGAAGCCGGTACCGGCCAGGGCCCCTGCGCCACGTCGAGATCGAGCGGCGGGGGCGCGTTGGACAGCGCCGCCAGCGCGAGACGCCGCGCCAGGCCGAGGTCCTGGCCCGGGCGATCGGCACTCTGCCAGCGCAGCCACGGCATCGCCGCCGCGAAATGCACCGCGTGTTGCCCGGTGCCGCTGCCGATCTCCAGCACATGCCGCCGCGAGGCGAACGCCACGCGCAGCACGTCGAGAATCGGCGCGCGGTTGCGCTCGCACGCCGGTGACGCGGGCAGCGGCGGGGCGTCAGACAGGTCGGCGTGGGCAGGCGTCTTCATCGGCGCATTCTGCGCAACGCGCGCGCCGTCGTGCACGTCACGGGCATCGTCCCAGCGCGGGCCCCGACGCAGCCGGATCGGGCCGCCCGGCGGCGCATCGGGATCGAGCACCGTATCGCCCCGGGTGAGCAGGACGATGCCGTCCCGGGCGAGTGCGCCCGCGATCCGCCGCACCTCGGGCATCCGCTCGCGCCAGTCCGCATCGCCGATCGTGCGCGCGACTTCGGACGGGCAGATCGACGCGTCGCTGGCGCGCTGCGCGAGCAGTGCACGGATCGCGTCGCCGATGCGCGCCGCATCCGGCGGCACGGATCAGGCCGGTTGCAGCAGGCGCAGGCCGAAGGCGTCGGTGCGGTCGTTCCAGCCGTGGGTCACGCGCAGGCCCGCGCGCGCCGCCAGCGCGGCGAAGGACGCATCGGTGTACTTCTGGCTGATTTCGACATGCAGGGCTTCACCGGCGGCGAAGGCGAAGCGACGCGCTCCGATGGTGACCGTCTGCGCGCGATCGCTGATCAGTGCGGTTTCGATACGCATGCGCTCACGGGAATAGACGGCGTGGTGGTGGAAGCCGTCGAGATCGAAGTCGCTGCCGATCTCGCGGTTGAGCCGCGCCAGCAGATTCAGGGTGAACGCGGCGGTGACGCCGGCAAGGTCGTTGTAGGCGGCTTCGATCACCGCCGGATCCTTGTCCAGGTCGATCCCGATCAGCGCGCAGCCCCCTTCGCCCATCGTGCCGCGCATCGACGTCAGCAGCTGCACGGCGTCGAGATCATCGAAATTGCCCAGCGTCGAGCCAGGGAAGAACACCAGGGTGCGTTGCGACCGCTGCGCCGCGGTCGGCAACGGCACCGGGCGGGTGAAATCCGCGCAGACTGGCAGCATCTCCACGTCGGGAAACGACTGGCCCAGACGGGTGACGCTGTCCATCAGCGCGGTGCGCGAAATCTCGATCGGGGTGTAGGCCACCGGTGCCTCGAGCCCGTCGAGCAGCAACTCGGTCTTGCGCCCGCTGCCGCTGCCGAACTCCACCACGTGCACCCGCGGCCCCGCGGCCTGGGCGATCGACGGCATCGTGGATTCCAGCAGCGCCAGCTCGGTCCGGGTGAGGTAGTACTCGGGCTGGCGGGTGATGGCCTCGAACAGTCGCGAGCCCTCGGCGTCGTAGAAGTATTTCGACGGCAAGGTGCGCGGGGAACGCGACAGGCCGGCGATCGCATCCGCGGTGATGTCGTCGGGCTGCGGGCGCAGGTCGGTCAGGGCGGCGTGGGCACGCGCGCGGGCGGTGGCGGCATTCATGCGGAGTCCTTGGCGAGGCGCAGCCCGGCGAACTGCCAGCGTGCGTCGGATGGAAAGAAGTTGCGGTAGCTGGCGCGCACATGACCGGGCGGCGTGGCGCAACTGCCGCCGCGCAGCACCCATTGCGCATCCATGAACTTGCCGTTGTATTCGCCCAGCGCACCGGGCCACGGCCGGTAGCCGGGATAGGCGGTGTAGGCGCTCGACGTCCATTCCCAGACGTCGCCGAACATCTGCTGCAGGCCGGCGCCGGCCGTCGATGTCGCGGGGTGCAGGCGGCCGGCGTCGGCGAAGTGGCCGTCCACCGACAGGCCGGAGGCCGCCTGCTCCCATTCGAACTCGGTCGGCAGACGCGCGCCTGCCCAGCGCGCGTAGGCGTCGGCCTCGTAGTAGCTCAGGTGACACACCGGTGCACCGGGCTCGAGCACGCGCCAGCCGGCGAGCGTGAACTCCCGGGTCGCGTCGTCGTTCCAGTACACGGGGCGTGCCCAGCCGTCGGCCTGCACCCGCGCCCAGCCGGCGCTGAGCCACAGACCGGGCGTGCGGTAGCCGCCGTCGGCGACGAAGGCCTGGAACTCGGCGTTGCTGACCGGACGGCTGGCCAGCGCATGCGCGGGCACCAGCACGCGATGCCGCGGCGATTCGTTGTCGTAGGCGAACCCGGCCGGCCCGGGCCAGCCGGGATGGCCGATCTCGCAGATCGATTCCTCGCGCGCGAGCCAGCGCAGCGGTGCGGTCTCGCGGACGTCCGGCGCCGGCAAGGCGTGATACGCCGGCGCCAGCGGATTGCACCAGAACGCGTGCTTGATATCGGTGACCAGCAGTTCCTGATGCTGCTGCTCATGCTGCAGGCCGAGTTCGACGACGTCGAGCCGGTGCGCATCGAGCGTCCCTGCGTGCAGACGCGCGCGCATGCGCGCTTCGATCTCGGCGCGGTAGTCCAGCACCTCGGCCAGCGATGGACGCGACAGGAGACCGCGGCGCGGCCGCGCGTGCATCGGCCCCACGCTCTGGTAGTAGCTGTTGAACAGATAGTCCCAGGCCGCATTCACCGGGCGGTAGCCCGCATCCTCGGCGAGCACGAAGCGTTCGAAGAACCACGTGGTGTGGGCGAGATGCCACTTGGTCGGACTCGCGTCCTCCATGCTCTGGACCATCGCGTCCTCGGCCGTGATCGGCGCCGCGAGCCGGGCGCTGTGGGCGCGGACGGTGTCGAAGCGAGCGGCCAGGGCGGCGAGGCGCTCCGGTCGCGAGTCGGTAGCGTCGGCCGGGCTGGATGCGTGCGTCGCCATCGCGACAGGGTAGACATGGCACGTGACGGCGACGTTAGCCCGCGCTGCACGTGCACGCGCGCGCACGGCCCCGGATAACGGAATCTCTACGCCTGCGACGACGCCCGGATGACATCCGGCCGTCCACACTGGCCGTTAATCCCGCACGGAGTGAACGCATGCGACAGATCGCACTTCCGCTGATGGCCGCGATGGCCCTCGCGATGACCGCTTGCAGCAACGACGCACCGCCGAACGATGTGCCGCCGGTCGACACCGCACCCACGACCCCGGCGCCGATGACCGATCCGGCCACGACCCCGCCGCCGACCGACCCGACGATGCCCCCGCCGACGGATCCGATGGTGCCGCCGGCCACCGACCCGATGAACCCGACGCCGCCGATCGACCCGACGATGCCGCCGACCGATCCGACGAATCCCACCACCCAGCCGCCGACCGATCCGGCCACGACGCCGCCGGCGCAGACCTGATGAGCGGTTCGACGTCGGCGTGATGCGGACGTCGGACCCGCGCCTCCCACCGGTTCGGTGCATGCCTCGCGCATGCCCCTCTCTCTCTCCGACCGGTCCTTGCCGCCCGTTCTCCGACGGGCGGCTTTTTCATTTGCCGCACGCCGTGCCGCCGCGCCTGTCCGGCCGCGACGGTGCCGGGATCAGGGCGCGTCGCGATGCACCGGTCGCATGGCGTCGCTGCGTACGCGGCGCGCGTGAAACTCGCTGTCGGGCTGCCACTGCGGCCAGGCCGCGCTGTTGGCGAGGGCGAGCGCCAGGCGGTACACCGTGCGCGTGTCGGCCGTCGGCCCGGCCATGTCCCAGCTGGCGTCGAACGCATCGCCGGGCTGGTGATAGCGATGCGCGAAATAATCCGCCCGTGCGGCCATGCCGCCTTCGACACCGCCATCGAGCTGGTCCATGCCCGGACCGATGGTGATCGCCGGCACGCCGGCCTGGGCGAAGGCGAAATGATCGGCGCGATAGAACAGGCCGGCCTCCAGATTCGGATCGGGCGAGCGTACACGGCCGTCGAGCGCCGCGGCATCGGCGAGATCGCGCTCGAGCGACACCCGGCCGTTGCCCCAGGACGAGATGTCGCGCGTCTCGCCGTCGGGGCTCCACATTTCCATGTTGAGCACGGCCGCCGTGGTCTCGAGCGGACGCAACGGGTTGGCCGCGTAGTACGCGGCGCCGAGCAGGCCGTTCTCCTCGGCGGTCAGTGCGAGGAACTGCAGCGTGCGCGCCGGACGCGGGCCGGCGGCGAAGACACGGCCGAGTTCGATCAGCGACGCGATCGCGGTCGCATTGTCGACCGCACCGTTGATGATGGCGTCGCCGCTGGCATCCGGCTGACCGATGCCGAAGCTGTCCCAGTGCCCCGACAGCACGACCGTCTCGTCCGCACGGCTCGCGCCCGGCAGCACACCGACCACGTTGTGGCTGACCACGCGGTCGCGCTGGACGCGGAAGGCGATGTCGAGCGTGGCATCGCCGAGCATGCCGCCGCGGAAGCCCGCGGTCTGTGCCCGCCGCTTCTCGGCGTCGAACTCGAGGCCGGCATCGGCGAACAGCTGGCGGGCGACCGCGTGCTGCATCCAGCCGCGCATCGGCAGGTGATGCGTGGCGGCGTCGGCGCGCACGATGTCGTACTGCGGCCCCGCGCGCCCGTTGCGCACCGTGGCCCAGGGGTACGAGGCCGGCGCGGTCTCGTGCACGATCAGCACACCCGCTGCGCCGCGACGCGCGGCTTCCTCGTACTTGTAGGTCCAGCGGCCGTAGAGGGTAAGCGCGCGGCCACCGAAGCGACCCGGCACCTCGGCCTCGAAATCGGGATCGTTGATCAGCACCACGACGACCTTGCCGCGCACGTCGAGGCCGGCGTAGTCGTCCCAGTCGAGCTCCGGCGCGGTGATGCCGTAGCCGGCGAACACCAGCGGCGCGGCGGTCAGATCGACGCCGCCACCCGGATGCAGGGATTCGACCGCGATGTCGTCGCCGTTGGCGAGCGGCCGGGTGACGCCCCCGGCATGCACGCGCGCGGTCACCGGCCCGTCGATGCGGCTGCGCTCGAGCGTGACCGCCTGGGTCCAGCCGCCGTCATCGCCGCCGGGCGACAGGCCGGCCTCGGCGAACTCGCGGCTGATGTACTCGACCGTCAGGCGTTCGCCTTCGGTGGTCGGCGCGCGGCCTTCGAAGGCATCCGAGGCCAGCACCGAGAGATGGCGCGCGAGGTGCTCGGCGCGGATGTCCCCGCCGGGAATCGCGGGTGCCGACCCGGTCGTTGCTGCACCGGGCCATTCCGGCATTGTGGACGGCGACGCACAGGCGGCGAGGCACAGCGCGATCGGAACGAGCAGCGGCAGGGGATGGCGCATCGGAGCCTCCGGCAGACGAATTCCGCATCATGCCGCAACTGGTCGCCCCCACCGGCAGCGGCTACAGTGGCCGCGGTTTCCCCACTCAGGAGCATGCGATGCCCCGCCACCCCCGCCCGCTGTCCCGCGCCCTGTTCGCCGCCGCTCTGGTGCCGGTCTTCGCCCTCGCGGCCTGTGCCCCCGCCCATGACGACACGTTCGAGGAAGAACCGCCCGCAGGCGATGTGGCGGACGCCGACACCGGCGCCGGAAGCGCGATCGAAACCGAAACCGCGCAGAGCGAGATCGGCGATTCCGGCAGCGCGCCGATGACGCCCGATGCGCCGGGCGCCTCGGTCACGCCGTGCGATACCGAGGCGGTGCAGGGCCTGATCGGCCAGGCCGGCAGCGAGGCGGTCTACGCCAAGGCGATGCAGGACGCCGGCGCGCAGTCGTACCGCGCCCTCGGCCCCGACGATGCGGCGACGATGGATTTCCGCGAGGACCGTCTGAACATCGATCTCGACGCGAGCGGCACCATCACCGGCTTCCGCTGCGGCTGATGTTCCCGACCCGGCTGTGCCTCGCGCAGTCGGGTCGTTTCCATCGCCCACCGAGCGATTTCGATACCGCGACGTCCGCCGCGCCACGTGATGCCGGCAGCGCGCTCGCGCGCGTGATGCGGGTTCCCGGCCCCGCCTGCCGGCGCGAACACGACCGGCTCGCGCGTGGCGCCCGCGTCATCCGGCGCTGCACCGACCGCGCCGGCGCCTGTCCCGCGCCGGGTACCCCGTCGACACCCGCCACGCCGCGGACACCGCGCCACGGCGGTGCCCTGCGACTGCGGGCACCGACCAGGACGCGTGACCTCGCTCGCAGTTCGCGACACTGGCTGCACGGCATCGGCCATTCATGTCCCGCACCTAGGGTCGCTCCGGATGGACCGCCGCCCGCGACACGCGAGGCTGGGCCCATCCCCGACGCCGGAGTGACCGCCATGTCCTCGATCGAATCCCTGTCCGGCGCGTACGCGCCGTCGGCCACCGGCCGCGACGCGCCGTCCACGGCGCGCACGCACACCATCGAGTACGGCGACACCGTGTCCGCCGTCGCGCAGCGCTACGGCGTCGACGTCGCCAGCCTGCTCTCGGTCAATCCGCAGATCCGCAACCCGGATGTGGTGTATCCCGGCGACACCCTGCAGATCCCGAGCGCGGGGGCGGTCTCGGTCCGCTCCGGCGACACGCTGTCGGGCATCGCGGTGGCCAACGGCACCAGCGTGCAGGCGTTGCTCGCGGCCAATCCGCAGATCCGCAATCCCGATCTGATCCAGATCGGGCAGGTCATCGCGCTGCCGGGGGCGGCGACCCCGGCGCCGCCCGTGTCCTCGCCGCCGCCGTCCACCGCGCCGACGGTCCCCGGTGTCGATGCCGCACCGCCCGCGGCCAACGATGCCGAGCACCGTCTCGGCCAGCTGTCGGAACAGTACGAAACCGGCGGCCGCGGCCCCGGCACGGTGTCGACCGGCCAGGGCGATCCGGGCGGCGTGTCCTACGGCAGCTACCAGCTGGCGACGAACCGCGGCCGGCCGCAGGAGTTCCTGGCCAACGAGGGCGCGGCATGGGCCGCCGAGTTCGGCGGCGCGGCGCCGGGCACGCTGGCCTTCAGCGCCACCTGGCGCGAGATCGCCGCGCGCGAGCCGCAGGCCTTCGCCGATGCGCAGCATGCGTTCATCCAGCGCACCCACTACGACGTCCAGGCAGCGCGCGTGGAGACCAATACCGGCCTCGATGTGGGCACGCGCTCCAACGCCGTGCAGGATGCGGTGTGGTCCACCGCCGTGCAGCACGGCCCGACGACGAACGCGATCACCAATGCGGTGCGCAACGTCGCCGCGCAGGGCGTGACGCCCGAGGACGGCGTGGCCTACGACCGGGCGCTGATCGATGCGATCTACGCCGAGCGCGGCCGCCGCGGCCCGGATGGCAACCTGGTGTACTTCAGCAGTTCCCCGGCCTCGACCCAGGCCAGTGTCGCCAACCGTTTCGTCGCCGAGCGCGCCGATGCGTTGGCGATGCTGGAGGCCTCGCGCTGATGTCGCGACCACGCGGACCCCGCTAGGCTCGGGCCTTTCGAGGAGATGCCGATGCGTCCATACCCGATGCGCCGCCTGCGGTTCGCGAGTGCCTGCCTGGCGATGGCCGTGGCGGCCTGCCAGGCCGAACCCCCCGTGTCGGCCCCGACGCCCGCCACGCCGTCGGTCGCCGTCGAGCCGGCGCCCGTGCCCGCGTCCGCAGGGTCTGTCTCGGCGCCGTCCCCGTCGCCTGCCGGCCGGTACGAGGCGACCACGCCTGCACCGGGGACGCTGACACTGTCCGAGGCGGGCGATGGCGTCTGGCACATCACCCTGCGCGGCGGCGCGGTGCCCGATGGCGCGTCGACCGCCGCCGACTGCGAACTCGAGGCGCGTGGACCGCTCGTCGACGGACGGATCGCGGCCGACGTCGTGCCGTTCGAAGGCACGCTCAGTTCGGTGACCGAAGCCGACTTGGCGCGTGAACCCTCGACCGTTTCGATCGTGCTCAACGGCGATGTCGCCACCGTCATGACCGACTACACGCAGTGCGCGCTGGGCGCCGATCTCGCGGGCACCTATACCCGGGTCGCGACGCCCTGAATCCGGAGGGCGCGGCGCGTGGCAGTGCCTGCTGCGGGTCGCAGCGCTCGAGAGCGCGCCGACGGTTGCATCCGGGTGCCATCGCAGTGCCCGCACTGCGGCTCACGACGCATGACGGTCGGACGTGTGTTCGGACACACGACGCCGCCAGCGCCCGCAGAACGCCGCATGGCACCGCGAGCGCGCCGGAAGTCGCCCGACCCCGCCGGCCTGTCACGCGTGAATCGTCAGCCTCCCGGCGCGGATCGCGCGTGTGCCGGGCGGGACGGCCCGACGGCCGGCTCGCCTCGCATCGCGAAGCGGGCGCGGCAGCGTCAGTTCGAGGCGCCGCCGCGCAGGGCGGCGAGGATGCGCTGCCCGGCCCGGCCGTCGTCGGGTCGCAGGCCGAGACGCCGCTGCTCGGCCTGGATCGCACGCCGGGTCGCGGTGCCGATCATGCCGTCGACCTCGCCGATGTCGTGGCCGCGGGCGAGCAGCAGGGTCTGCAGTTCGCGACGCTGCGCGCGCGACAGGCCCGGATCGTCGGTCGGCCACGGCGTCTTCAGCCCGGCCCCGCCGCGCAGGCGGTCGGCCAGTGTCGCGATCGCCAGCGCATAGCTTTCGGCCGCGTTGTAGGAATAGATCGCGTCGTAATTGCGGAACACGATGAAGGCGGGGCCGCGCACGCCGGTCGGCACGATCACCGCCGCGCGCGTATCGCCCACGGGCAGCGCGCCACCGTCCACGCGGGTCACACCGCGCGCGGTCCAGTCGGCCACGGTGCGGCGATTGGTGCGCCCGGCCTGGGCGACGTCGAAGCCGGCCGGCAGCCTCACCTCGTAGCCCCAGGGCCGTCCGGTCTGCCAGCCGCTGCGCTTGAGGTAGTGCGCGGTCGACGCCAGGGCATCGGGAATGCTGCCGACCAGATCACGGCGGCCGTCGCCGTCGAAGTCCACCGCGATGCGCGCATAGGTGCTCGGCATGAACTGGGTGTGCCCGAACGCGCCGGCCCAGGACCCGGTGGTGTGGGGATCGCGCAGGTCGCCGTCGTGCAGCAGCTTCAGCAGCGCGACGAACTCGCTGCGGAAGAAGGCCTGGCGCCGGCCGTTGCAGGCCAGCGTCGCCAGCGACACGCGCAGCGGCCGCTTGCCGGAGATGCGCCCGAAGTCGCTCTCCACACCCCAGACCGCGACCACGGTTTCGGCATCCACGCCGTACTGGGCCGACACGCGCGCGAGCAGATCACGATGTTCGGCGAGCATCGCGCGGCCATCGGCGACGCGCTGCTCGTCCACCAGCCCGGCGAGGTAATCCCACAGCGGCGTGGTGAACTCGGGTTGCGAATCGAGCAGCGGCAGCACGCTCATGTCCGGCTGCAGGTCACCGGTGAGCCGCGCGAACGCATCGGCCGGGATGCCCTGCTTCGCCGCGTCGGCGCGGATGCCGTCGAGGCAGCGCGCGAACGCGGCCGGGTCGGCCGGCGGGGGCGCGGTCTGCGCTGCGGCCACGCCGGCGAACGTCATCAGCGCGGACAGGGCGAGACGGTGGACTCGGTGCGTCATGCGGGCGCTTCCTGGAAATCGGCCGCTCACTGTGCCTGAGGTCCTCCACCGCGCGGGCATCGCCCGGCGGGCGCTTTCATGACGCGGTCAGATGCCGCCGGTCTCGAACGGGGCATGCACCGTGCGCCCGTGACCGCCGCGACCCGGACGGCGGCGGGATCTGCTGCACGACGGCACGGACGGCGCAGGCAGGAGTGCAGACGCAGACCACCCGGACACGCGGGCGCCGATCACATCCACTGCACCGCACGGCGCGGGCGCGTCACGTGCGAGATCGGGGCACGCCGGATGCGTCGCGCGGCCACGCGATCCTGACCGTCACCGGCCGGTCGTCCGGCGCCCGCGCCGCGCACACCCCGTCGCGTGCGCGAGCGACCGGGGCTCAGTCCACGTCGCCGTCGACGTAGCGCCAGTGCCCGTCCTCGCGGGCGAAGCGGCTGTGCTCACGCATGCGCACCACGCTGCCGCCGCCGATGCGGTAACGCGCGACGAAGGCGACCTCGGCGTGGTCCGCATCGAGCGTCCGCGCGGATTTCACCGCAAGGCCGAGCCACACCGGCTGTGGCCCCTCGAACTCGAGCACCGGCGGGCGCGTACGGCTGTGCCAGCTCGCGCGCAGGTAGTCGGCGTCGCGGCGCACGTAGGCGCTGTAGCGCGCGCGCATCAGCGATTCGGCATCGGGCGCCGGTGCGCCGGCATGCAACGGGCCGCAACAGGCGTCGTAGAGCTGCGGGCGACCGCAGGGGCAGGCAGATGACGCCGGGCGTGATGACATGCCGCCAGTGTGCCCGCAGGCAGCCGCGTACGCGAACGCGCGCCCTCGGCAGCGGACGCGTCCGGCCCGCGTATTCGAGCGGCTCCGGCCTCGCTGCGCGGAGGCGCATCTGGCGATCACCGGCATCCGAACGACGCGGCAGCGGTCCACAGGAACACGTCCGCACCGCGTGCCACCGACGGCCCGTACGCGGGCGACAGTCACGGCGCCGGGTCATCCGCCCCCGGCGGGCGTCGCCAGAACATCGCGGCTCGACGCCCGGGCGCGGTCGACGCGACCGCGCTGCTGCCGCGCCCAACCTCGCCTGAAAACGCCGTCACGCGATTCGCGCGAGCGCGGGGCGACCGTGTTCCAACGCTCGGCGACTACGGCTCGAACGCAGCCCGGTTACCGGCCGCGTGTCGACACTCCCGAGCCGTGCCCGTGTGGCCGTCTCTTCGACGCGCACAGCGCACCGCAGGGGTGCGGCCGCGGCCACGACGCCGATGGGCCCGCGTCGCATCGACCCCGCCTCGGTGCGATGCGCGCCGCGTAGCCGTCGCAGGAATGCAGGCGGCGGCCGTGAGACCGCGGATACGCGCGGCGCCGAGGTGCGCCTGGACGGCGGCGACGGGTCCGGGCTCTGCAGCGGACCTGCACCACGCGCGCCGCGCTCACACCCAGCCGCGGGCCGCGAGCGAGACCGCGGCGCCGTCACCGACGACGAAGTGATCCAGCAGGCGCACATCCACCAGTGCCAGCGCCTGCTTGATCTGTGCGGTCACCGCGCGATCGGCGCTGCTCGGTTCGCGGCTGCCGCTGGGATGGTTGTGGCCGACGATCACGGCCGCCGCGTTGTGCGCCAGCGCGCGACGCACGATCTCGCGCGGGTGCACCTCGGCGCCGTCGATCGTGCCGCGGAACAGTTCCTCGAAGGCCAGTGCGCGGTGACGGGTGTCGAGGAACAGCACCGCGAAGACCTCGTGCGCGAAGCCGCGCAGGCGCTGCGAGAAGTACCGGCCGGCAGCGGCCGGATCGGTCATCGCCTCGCCACGCGCGAGGTCCGCGGCGAGCACGCGATTGCCGAGTTCCAGCGCCGCCGCGAGCCGGCAGGCACGCGCAGGACCGAGCCCGGGCAGTTCGGCGAGTCCTGCGGCTCCGCGCTCGAGCAGGGTGCGCAAGGGGCCGTGTCCCGCCAGCAGCTGGCGCGCGGTGGCGACCGCATCCTGACCGCGCAGGCCGGAGCCGAGAAAGATCGCCAGCAGCTCGGCGTCCGACAAGGCCGCGGCGCCCCGGTGCAGCAGTTTTTCTCGGGGGCGTTCGTCGCTGGGCCAGTCGCGGATGTGCATGACGCCTCGTCGGGTCGGCCGGCGCCGGGAGCGCCGCGACAGGGGAAGGGCGAAGCGCGCCCGGGGCCGGCCGGAGGTCCATTCCAACCGAGGTCGACCGCTCCGGCTGCCAGCCCGCCGCGCACGTTCGGGTAAGCTGTCGGCCGGTTTTTCCGTAGGGTTTTGCTCACCATGGCCGCTGCCCCGAGTCCGCTCAGCGGACAGCGCATCCTGGTCTGCGTCTGCGGCGGAATCGCCGCCTACAAGGCCGTGGATCTGGTCCGTCGCCTGCGTGACGCCGGTGCCGAGGTGCGGGTGGCGATGACCGACAGCGCGCAGCAGTTCGTGTCGGCGACCAGCTTCCAGGCCGTCTCGCATCACGCCGTGCGCACCACGCTGTGGGATCCGGGCGCCGAGGCCGCGATGGGCCACATCGAGCTCGCGCGCTGGGCGACCCGGATCGTTGTTGCGCCGGCGACGGCGAACACGCTGGCCAAGCTCGCACACGGCTTCGCCGACAACCTGGTCACCACCCTGTGCCTGGCGACGACCGCGCCGCTGACCGTCTGCCCGGCGATGAACCACCGCATGTGGCTGCATCCGGCCACGCAGGCGAACATGACCGTGCTGCGCGCGCGCGACGTGCAGGTCATCGGGCCCGAGGACGGGCCCCTGGCGGAAGGCGAATCCGGTCCCGGCCGGCTCGCCGAGCCGTCGGCCATCGTGGCCGCCCTGCCGGCATGAGCGCCCCGCTCGCGGGACGTCGGGTGCTGGTGACCGCCGGCCCGACGTACGAGGATCTCGACCCGGTGCGGTTTCTGGGCAACCGCAGCAGCGGCAAGATGGGCTTCGCGGTGGCCGCGGCGGCCGTGGCCGCCGGCGCCGACGTGGTGCTGGTGGCCGGGCCCGTGCATCTGCCCACGCCCGACGGCGCGCACCGTATCGACGTGCGCTCGGCCGCGCAGATGCACGCGGCGGTGTTCGCCGCGCTGCCGGCCGACGTCTACGTGGGCGCGGCGGCGGTCGCCGATTTCACCCCGGCCGGCGTGGCCACATCGAAGATCAAGAAGCGTCCCGGCGAGGACGGCCTGACGTTGCAGCTGGTGCGCACGCGCGACATCCTGGCCGATGTCGCCGCGCATGCAGCGCGCCCGCGCGTGGTCGTGGGGTTCGCGGCCGAGACCGACGACGTCGACGCCAACGCCCGCCACAAGCTCGCTGCCAAGGGCGTCGACGTCATCGCCGCCAACCGCGTCGGCATTGCCGGAAGCGGGTTCGAGGGCGACGACAACCTGCTGGTGGTTCACGACGCGGCCGGCAGCCACCGGCTCGGTCCGGATTCCAAGTCCGCGGTCGCCACCGCCCTGGTCGCATTGATCGCCGGCCGCCTCGCCCAGGAGATGCCATGAGCCACGCACCCCACGCCCACGTGCTCGACGTCCGCGTGCTCGACGCGCGTTTCGGCCAGCAGTGGCCGCTGCCCGCCTACGCCACCGAGGCCAGCGCCGGGCTCGACCTGCGCGCGGCACTGGACGAATCGCTGACCCTGCTGCCCGGCGATACCGCGCTGGTGCCCTCGGGCCTGGCGATCCACATCGGCGATCCCGGCCTGTGCGCCGTCGTGCTGCCGCGCTCCGGCCTGGGCCATACGCACGGCATCGTGCTCGGCAACGGCACCGGGCTGATCGACGCCGACTACCAGGGCCCGCTGATGATCAGCATCTGGCATCGCGGCAAAGATGCGTTCACGATCGAGCCCGGGGACCGCATCGCGCAGCTCGTGTTGCTGCCGATCGTGCGGGCGACGCTGAATGTGGTGGATACTTTCGTGGACACCGCACGCGGGGCCGGGGGCTTCGGGCATTCGGGCGTGCGCTGACGGGGACGAATTGATGAGCGAGAAGGATCCGCAACGGACGCGTGCGCTGCTGGCGCAGCTGCGTCCTGCCGCACCACTGCTGGCGATCGCGCTGGGCCTGGTGGCGGCGTGGTTCGCATGGAGCGGCTGGCAGACGCTGCAGGGCGACCGCCGCGTGGCCGCGGTCGAGCGCGCGCGCGATACCGCGCTCGACGGTCTGCGCACGCGTCTGGGTGACGACCTGGCCCGCCTGGGGACCCAGCTGGAGACGCCCGCCGTCCAGCGCGCACTCGCCGACCGCGACCTCGCGGCGGCCGGCGCGGCGCTCGGCGCCGACTGGTCCGATGTCGAGTCCGCGCAGGTGCTGCCGGTCCAGCTCGACGCCGATTACGCGGCGCTCGATGGCGACGGGTTCGGCCGGCTCGCCGCGCTCGAAGCGGCCATCGGCAGTGACGCACCGGTGCTGACGGTCGCACGCATCCGCGATGCCCCCAAGGTGCTGCTCACCGCCCCGGCCCGGGCCGGGGACGCCGTCGTCGGCGTGGCGATCGCCCAGCTGCCGCTGAGCCGTGCCACGGCGCCGCTGGACGGCGCCGCGCTGGACGATGCCACCTATCTCGCGCTTCGCCAGGGCGGCTACACCATCCACGCCCGCGGCGATGCGTCGCTGGCGAACGTGGCCGAGCGCCTCGGCCGTCCGGTGCCCGGCACCGGCCTGCGTGTCGCGGCCGCCGTGCCGCACGTGGACACGCCGCCCTTCGGCCTCGATGGCCTGCCGCTGCTGGTGATCGCCGTGGTGCTGCTGCTGCTCGCTGCGGCGGTGTGGCGACTGCCGCGTCACCTGCAGCCGGTGGCGGCCAGCGACGACATCGCCCCGACGCTGGCCGAATCCCTGCAGCAGCCCCCGCAGGCGGACGACGGCGTGCCCGTCCCCGCGCCGACCGTACGCAGCGAGCCGAAGAAGGCCGCGCCGTCGGGCGTGCTGGATCCGTCGATCTTCCGCGCCTACGACATCCGCGGCATCGTCGGACAGACCCTCGATGCCGGCGTGGCCGATCTGATCGGCCAGGCCGTGGGCTCGCTGATGCGCGAACAGGACCTCACCGACATCGTCGTCGGTCGCGACGGCCGCCTGTCCGGGCCCGACCTCGTCGCCGGCCTGATCGCCGGCCTGCGCAAGGCCGGCCGCAACGTCATCGACATCGGTCTGGCGCCGACGCCGCTGGTCTACTTCGCCGGCTTCCACCTGCGCACCGGCTGCTGCATCTCGGTGACCGGCAGCCACAACCCGCCCGACTACAACGGCTTCAAGATCGTCGTCGGCGGCGAAACGCTGTCCGGGGACGCGATCACCGATCTGCATGCCCGCGTCGCCGACGACCGCCTCTACACCGCGGCCCAGCCCGGTGGCCTGAGCGAGCGCGACATCAGCGAAGAGTACGTCCGCCGCATCGCCGACGACATCCAGATCGCACGGCCGCTGAAGGTCGTGGTGGATGCCGGCAACGGCGTGGCCGGCGAGCTCGGCCCACGCGTGCTCGAAGCCATCGGAGCCGACGTCGTGCCGCTGTACTGCGACATCGACGGCACCTTCCCCAATCACCATCCCGATCCGAGCGACCCGCAGAACCTGGCCGACCTGGTCAGCACGGTGCAGCGTTTCGATGCCGATCTGGGCCTGGCCTTCGACGGCGACGGCGACCGGCTCGGCGTGGTCACCCGCGACGGTGAGACCATCTTCGCCGACCGTCTGCTGATGCTGTTCGCGGCCGATGTGCTGGAGCGCAATCCGGGCGCGATGATCGTCTTCGACGTGAAGTGCACCGGGCGTCTGCCGGGCCACGTCCTGCGCCACGGCGGCAGTCCGCTGATGTGGAAGACGGGGCATTCGCTGATCAAGGCCAAGATGCGTGAAACCGGCGCCGAGCTGGCCGGCGAGATGAGCGGCCATTTCTTCTTCTCCGAACGCTGGTACGGCTTCGACGACGGCATCTATGCCGCCGCGCGGCTGCTCGAAATCTTGGCCATCGACGACGATCCGACGGCGGTGCTCAAGGCACTGCCGAGCGGTGTGTCGACGCCGGAGATCAAGGTCGACGCGCCGGGCGGCGACCCGCACGCGTTCGTCCAGCGCGTGCAGGCCGCCGCGGCCTTCGAGGGCGCGCGTCTGTCCACCATCGACGGCGTCCGCGCGGACTGGCCCGACGGCTGGGGCCTGGTGCGTGCTTCCAACACCACGCCGGTGCTGGTGCTGCGCTTCGATGCCGACAGCCGCGAGGCGATGGCGCGGATCCAGCAGACCTTCCGCGATCAGCTGCTGGCCCTCGACCCGGAACTCGCGCTGCCGTTCTGACGGCGCCGGCGCTGCAGGTGCCCGCGACGCCGGCGCTGCGCCGGCGTCGTCGTATCGGGACATCGCCCGACATCCACGCGCGGTGCGCGCCGACGCCGGGCTGCAGCGAACCCGCCTCGCGCAGGCGCCGGCGTCGCACGCAGGCTGGACGCCCCGTCAGTACGCCGGAGCGTCCCGATGCCACGATCGCGCACCGATCGCCCGACCTGGTCCCGGGCCGTCGCCGTCTGCATCGCCGCGCTGTGCCTGATCGGTGCGACGGCGGCCGCGGCGGCGCCCGTGCCGGGACTGATGCTGGCGCGCGATCTCGGCACGACCCGGATCGAGGTCGACGCCTATTTCGTCAGTGAAAAGCTCGACGGCGTGCGCGGACGCTGGGACGGACGGGCGTTGTGGACGCGCGGCGGGCACCGGATCGTCACCCCGGCGGCGTTCACCCGGGGCTGGCCCGATGTTCCGATGGACGGCGAACTGTGGATCGCACGCGACCGCTTCGAGGCCGTCAGCGCCCTCGTGCGCAGTGCGCGGGCTGACGACGCGGCCTGGGCACCGGTGCGCTTCATGGTGTTCGACCTGCCGGCGCACCCCGGTCCGTTCGCCGAGCGCGTGCAGGCGATGCGGACCCTGGTGGCACGCACCGCACACCCGCAGCTGCGGATGGTGACGCAGACCCCCGGCACCTCGCGCGCGGCGCTGGATGCACAGCTCGCCGAGGTGGTCGCGGCCGGCGGCGAAGGCCTGATGCTGCACCATCGCGACGCCCGCTATGGCGCCGGACGCAGCGCCGCCCTGTTCAAGTTCAAGCCTCACGACGACGCCGAAGCGCGGGTGGTCGCACACACGCCAGGCAAGGGCAAATACAGCGGGATGCTCGGCGCCCTGGAAGTCGAGCACCACGACGGCCGCCGGTTCCGGATCGGTACCGGCTTCAGCGACGCCCAGCGCGCGCAGCCGCCGGCGCTCGGCACCTGGGTGACGTATCGCTACAACGGCCTCACCTCGACCGGGTTGCCGCGCTTCGCGCGGTTCCTGCGCGTGCGCGACGAGATGCCCCCACCGGAGTGAGGCCGCGCCTTCGCGGCCTGCCTGTGGGCGACGCATCGGCTGCGAGCGGCAGCGCCGCCGCACACGCGACCGTCGACCCCGCCATTGAGGGAGAACGACCAAGGCCCGCCGGGCGGCGGGCCTTGGTGCGGGGCGCCGTCGGGCTCAGGGACGCGGATCGTTGTCGCCGCGACGCTCCAGGTAGGCCCGGGCCCAACGGTCGGCCACCCGGCCGGCCGCATCGCGGCCGCCGAGGCCGAAGGCCAGCGCGGTGGCCACCGCCACGGCGCCGAGCACCAGCCCGAACGCGAGGTTGACGATGTCGTCGGCGATGCCCATCGCGCGCAGACCCATCGCGATCACCAGGCCGAGGATCGCGACCCGCGCGATGCGCGACAGGCCGACGCTGCGATCGGGATTGGCACGCTGGATCGCCCGGGCGGCGACGTCGGCCAGCCAGTACCCCACCACCAGGATCACCGCACCCAGCAGCACGTCGGCGCCGAAGGCGATGAAGGTCGCCAGCAGGTCGCGCACGCCGGTGAAGCCCAGGCGATGGGCCGCCTCGACGGTGGCGAACAGCAGGATGAAGAACAGCGCCACGCGGCCGACGAAGGCCGACAGCCCGGTGCCGGCAGCCGGAGCGTCCAGCGGCGCGCCGTGTGCATCCACGATCGGGGGGCCCGGCTCGGGCATGCCCGCGGCCGCGACCGGATCGGCCGTCGCCAGCGCCTGGTCGACCGGCGCGGCGGTGGTCGGTGCGACGGGAGCCGCAGGCGCAGCCGTGAACAGATGGGCCAGACCCAGACGCGCCGGGATGCGGTCGACACCGAGGTTCTCGAGCAGACGGGTCAGCAGCCCGGCCACGAACCGGCCCAGGTACCACGCGACGATCAGGATCAGCGCCGCGGCCAGGATGTTCGGGATCGCCGTCAGGAACATGCCGAGCATGTCGCTCGCCGGTTCGGAGATCGCCCGGATCGCCAACGCATCGAGCGCGGCGATCAACGTCGGCACGATCACCAGGATGAAGACCAGCGTGCCGCCGAGTTGCGACAGCCGCACGCCCTCGGTGAGTCCGTCGCGATTGCTGTAGCGGTCGACCCCACTGGCGGCCAGCAGGTTGGTCACCAGACCGCGCAGCACCTTGGCCACCAGCCAGCCGACCACGCCGATGACCACGGCCGCGAAGATGTTGGGCAGCATCGTCGTGACCTGCGCGGTCATGTCCGCCAGCGGCAGCATCAGACCGTCGATGCGCAGTGCACCGACGATCGCCGGAAGGAACAACAACAGCACCAGCCAGTAGACGACGTCGCCGAGCACACCCGAGATCGGCCGGACGCCGGCCGATTCCGAGAGCGTCTCGTCCCAGCGCCCGGCGGCCATCAGGCGGTTGACGCCGGCGCGCAGCACCGTAGCCAGCACCCACGCCACCAGAGCCAGCACGGCCGCCAGCAGAATCCGCGGCAGGTACAGCATGACCTCGGTCACCAGGGCCGAGAACGGTCCATACAGCCCGTCGACGCGCAGCACGCTGAAGACGCCGATCAGGGTGAGCAGGATCACGAACCAGAAGCCGATCGACGCCGCCACCTTGACGATGTCGAGCTGCGATGCGGTCTGCGTGTGGACGCGCTCGTTGACGCGCAAGCGCGCCATGCCGCTGCGGATCACGCCACGCACGAACAGCGCGGCGATCAGGCCGACGATGAGTACGAGCACCGCACCGAGCACGCTCGGCAGGTAATGGCCCAGGCTCAGTTCGAGCTGTCGGCCGAGGGTGTTGGCTTGCATGGGAAGGACTCTCCTCGCTGGGATGCGGCGGACCGCACCAAGTCGATGGACGGGCAGCGCGGATGCGCTGCCGACGGCATGGCGCGCGTGTCCGGAGTGCGCGCGCAGCGGCGAGCGTGTGGGGGAGTCCGGGGTCGGGTCGATGCGCGCGGCATCGGTGCGGCCGAGCGCAGTGTGTCGTGGCGTGGTGTGGGCTGCGGGTGAACGAACGCGATTACGCGCATTCAGTCCTGCATCGCACGACGCCCGTGCATCGCCGCGTGCGGGCCGCATCGCAGCACGACCGGGGCCGGCGTCCGGTCGCTCGATCCATCGCTGCGGCGCGCTGTGCGGCGGCTCTGCGCGCTGCAGCGTGCAGAGCCACGTGCGCGCGCCGCAGCGCAGGCGCCGCTCACGTGGGCCGTGGCTGCGTCAGCAGGCGCGTTCCTTCGCGAACGGATTGAGCCGCCGCACCCAGCTGTCACCGCAGTCGATGTCGACCGGCTCCGGCTCGACCGGCGTCGCCGGCCTGCGTGCGGCCGCGCGTGCGCGTTCGAGTTCGGCGATGCGGCTGCGGATCTGCGGCATCGCCGCGAGCGCGGCACGTTCGCCCTGCAGAATGGCCGCATTGCGCTGTTCGAAGCTCGCCGGTCCGATGTCGTTGACCTGCGGCCGGATGACGACGTCGGCGCGCGCGAGTTCCTGGCGGCCGAGCGTCTGGCCCATGATGGCGATCGACTGGTTGACGATGCCGAGCATGCTGCCGGGCGTGCTGCCGCTGGCCTTGCTGGAGATGTCGACGGCGATCACCAGGTCCGCCCCCAGCTGCTTGGCCGCGTCCACCGGCACCGGGCTGACCACGCCGCCATCGACGTAGCTGCGCTCGCCGATGCGGACCGGCTCGAACACACCGGGCACGCTGCTCGAGGCACGCACGGCCTGGCCGGTGTTGCCGCGTACGAAGACGACGCGGTCGCCGGTGTCGAGCCGGGTGGCCACGGCGGCGAATGGAATCGTCATGCGCTCCAGCGTGCGGTTGCCGACTTCCTGGTTGACGTAGTTCTGCAGGGCCACGCCCTGCACCAGGCCACCGGAGAACAGGCGGACGTCGCGGATGCTGGACTCGTCGAGCGCCACCGCCCGCTCCTGCATCCGGAACGGGTCCATGCCACTGGCGTAGAGCGCGCCCACCACGCTGCCGGCGCTGGTGCCGGCCACCACGTCGGCCTTGATGCCGTTCGCTTCGAGCATCTTGATCACGCCGATGTGGGCGAAGCCCTTGGCCGCGCCGCCGCCGAGCGCCAACCCGATCCGCACCGGAGGTGCCGGCGGCGCAGGCGTCGCGGTGGCAGGGCGCGGCGGCGGCGTGGGTTCGGCAACGGGACGCACGTTGTCGCGTCCGCAGCCGGCGAGCAGCAATGCCGCGGCGGTGACTCCGAGCAGATGGCGCATGCCGGTCCGCAAGGTGCGATCGGCATGCGCGGCAACGGGCGGAGTCGGAGCAAGCGCGTCGGACATGGCACAGGTTCGGGACGGATGGCAGACGAGCATACCCATCCGCCGCCTGTCGCCGGCTGAAGCACGACGCACGGCGCGCCGCCCGTGGTGCGGGCAGCGCGCGGGAACACGTGGATGATGGCGGCGCCGCGGCGCCGCCGGATCAGTCGGCGTCGGTCTCGTTGGCGGCCGTGGCGGCGCCGCGCTTGCTGCGGGTCGCGCGCTTGCGCGCCGCGGCGTTGGAGGCCTCGATACGACGCGAGTTGCCTTCGATCGTGCCGTTCGCCTTCTTCTTGCGGTACTGCCGCGCGGCCACCCACACCAGGCCCACGCCGATCGCACTCGCGGCCACGATGGCCGGATTGCGACGCAGGAACCCCACGCCGACCTTGGCGCCGGTGCGTGCCACACCCACGGCCATGCCGGTCTTCATCCAGTTCTCGGCCGTGGACGGAAGCGCGTGGCGCAGGCTGTCGCCTGCCTGGCCGACCAGCGACATCGCCTTGTCGGACAACTCTTCGAACTTGCTCATCGGATTTCCTTCGAGGTCCGCATACGGGACGCGAAGTCTGTGCGCCACGCTGTCGAACCGGTGTGAGCGGCGACGGCGCGCGCGATCCCGCGTTCAAGTGCGGTTGCGCGCGCAGACGGTCTCAGGTGCCGCGCGGCTTGGCACGATGCGTGGCCGGCGCGTTCCAGGGATCGTCCGGCCAGGGATGCCGCGGGTAGCGCCCCTTCATTTCCTTGCGCACATCCGGGTAGGTGCGCTCCCAGAAGCCCTGCAGGTCGCGGGTGACCTGCAGCGGCCGGCCGGCCGGTGACAGCAGATGCAGGGTCAACGGCACCCGGCCGTCGGCCACGGTCGGCGTCTGCGCGAGGCCGAACAGCTCCTGCAGCTTGACCGCCAGCACCGGTGCGGCCGGGGCGCCGTCGGCCTCGATGCCGTACTGCACGGCCCGGGCCTGCCCGGACGGCACGGTGACCCGCGTCGGCGCCAGACGTTCGAGCTGCTGCCGCACCGACCACTCGAGCCGGCCGTGCAGGGCCGCGGCGAAAGCGTCGGGCGCCAGCGCGTCGAGTCGGGTGATGCCGGCGAAGGCGGCGCGCAGCCAGGTGTCGCGCGAAGCCAGCAGCGCCGCATCGGCCATGTCCGGCAGGCCGAGCTCGGGCATCCAGGCGCGGACGGCCTGCACCCGCGCCTGCCACTGGCGCAGCGCGTCCGTCCACGGCAGCACCTCGAGGCCGAGATCACCGACCGCGTCCGCCAGTGCCCGCGCGGCCTGCGCCGGATCGACCCGCCCGTTGGCGCGCGCATCGAGCACGATGCCGTCGAAGCGCCGTACGCGTTCGCCGACCAGCGCCCGTTTCGTCGCATCCCAGCGGGTCTCGTCCGCCTCGACGAAGCGCTCCGGCCAGGCGCGGCGCACGGCCGCCTCGTCCACCGGGGCGCCGCGCAGCAGCAGCGCATCGCGCGCCTCGAAACGCAGTTCGCTGGCGACGATCCAGGGCTCGCCGACGAGCGTGCTGTCGTCGAACAGCCGCGCCATGCGGCCGTTGCTGAGCGTGTAGCGGTAGGCATCGCGGGCGTGGCGGTACCCGATGCGGTCGGGGAAGGCATGTGCGAGCAGATCGCCGATCGCGTGGGCGGGCACGGTGTCGGGCGGCTGTGCATCGACCCGTAGCCGACGGCGCCATTGCCGGGCCGCGGCATCGATGGCGGCCAGCGCGGCGCGCGAGACGTCGGCGCCGCCGCGTCCGCGCCGGAATGCCGCCAGGGCCTGCCAGCGCGTCGCGAGCGCATCGGACCGCGCGGCGCCGCGGACCGGATCACGCGCTTCGACCAGCGCGCACAGGTCACAGGCCAGCGCGCGCGCATCCGGCGCATCGGCGGCCAGCAGCATCGCGGCGAGCCGCGGATGGGTGCCCAGCGCGAGCATGCGGCGGCCGCTCGGCGTGATCGTCCCGCGCTCGTCGAACGCGCCCAGACGCTGCAGCAGATCGCGCGCGGCCGCGATCGCACCCGTGGGCGGGGGATCGGGAAACGCCAGCGCGGCGTCGCCCCAGGCGGCGAGTTCGAGTGCGAGCGCCGCGAGTTCGACCTGGGCGATCTCGGGCCGGCGCTGGGGCTCGAGCCGCTGCGATTCGGGCCACAGGCGCAGCGCCACGCCGGGGGCGACGCGCCCGGCGCGTCCCGCGCGCTGGTCCGCCGAGGCCTGGCTGATCGCCACGACCTCGAGCCGCGAGAAACCGCTGTTGGGATCGAAGCGCGGCTCGCGCGCCAGGCCGCTGTCGACCACGATGCGCACGCCCGGCAGCGTGACGCTGCTTTCGGCCACGTTGGTCGCCAGCACCACGCGCCGTCGCCCGTCGGACGCAGGCTGCAGCACATGCGTCTGCGCCTCGACCGGCAGCTCGCCGTGCAACGCCAGCAGCTCGACGTCCGCCGGCAGCGCGGCCTCGAGCTGCGCGTGGCAGCGTGCGATCTCGCGCTGGCCCGGCAGGAACACCAGCGCATCGCCGGCGTGGGCAGCGAGCGCGTCGGCGACCACCCGCCGGATCTGATGCTCGAGCGTCTCGTCACGCCGCGGCGGCACGTGCGAGACCGCCACCGGAAAGCTGCGACCGGCACTCGACAGGCGCGGCGCCTCCAGCCACTCGGCGATGCGTGCACCGTCGAGCGTGGCCGACATCACCAGCAGACGCAGATCCTCGCGCAGGCCGGCCTGCACGTCGCGTGCGAGCGCGAGGCCGAGATCGGCGGCCAGATGGCGTTCGTGGAATTCATCGAACAGCAGTGCACCGATGCCGTCGAGCGTGGGGTCGTCCTGCAGCATCCGCGTCAGGATGCCTTCGGTGACGACCTCGACGCGCGTGCGCGCGGAGACGCGGCTCTCGAAGCGGATGCGATAGCCCACGGTCGCGCCGACGTCTTCGCCCAGCTGTCGGGCCATGAACGCCGCGGCCGAGCGCGCGGCGACGCGGCGCGGCTCCAGCATCACGATGCGGCGGCCGTCGAGCCATGCCGCATCGAGCAGCGCCAGCGGCACCTGCGTGGTCTTGCCGGCGCCGGGTGGCGCTTCGAGGACGAGCCGAGGATGGGCCGCGAGACTGGCGAGAATCTCCGGCAGCAGCGCCGTGATCGGCATTGCGTCGGTCGATGGCGATGCGGGCACGGCGGTCTTCACGGCGCACAGGCTAGCGGCGCATCGCGCGGCCGTCGATGACGGCGGAGGCCTCTTTACAATGCACGGTCCCCCACGCGTGGTTTCCGGCATGCAGTTGATCGACATCGGCGCCAACCTCACCCACGACAGCTTCGACCGGGACCGCGACGCGGTGCTGCAACGCGCGCGCGCGGCCGGCGTGACCCGGCTCGTGGTCACCGGCGCGAGCCGCGAGCATTCGCCTAAGGCGCTGATGCTCGCGCAGCAGCACCCCGGGATGCTCCATGCCACCGCCGGCGTGCATCCGCATCACGCGGTCGAATACACCGAGGAATGCGACGCCGAAATGCGCGCATTGCTCGCGCACCCCGAAGTCGTCGCCGTCGGCGAATGCGGACTCGATTACTTCCGTGATTTCTCGCCCCGCCCGGCGCAGCGCAAGGCCTTCGAACGCCAGCTGCAGATCGCCGTCGACACCGGCAAGCCGCTGTTCCTGCACCAGCGCGACGCCCACGACGATTTCATCGCGATCATGAAGAACTTCGACGGCCGCCTCGGCGCGGCCGTGGTGCACTGCTTCACCGGCGAACGCCGCGAGCTGTTCGACTATCTCGACCGCGACTGGCACATCGGCATCACCGGCTGGCTGTGCGACGAGCGTCGCGGCCAGAACCTGCGCGCACTGGTGCCCAACATTCCCGCGCACCGGCTGATGGTCGAAACCGACGCGCCGTATCTGCTGCCGCGCACGCTCCAGCCGATGCCGAAGGACCGGCGCAACGAGCCGGCGTTCCTGCCGCACATCGTCGAAGAACTGGCACGGGATCGCGGCGAGGATGTGGCCGAGACCGCGGCGGCGACGACGGCGACGGCGATGACGTTCTTCGGGCTGGAGTAGTCGTCCATCCGACTGACGGTGCGCGCCAGCGGGGTGCGCGCGCTTGAGCCATGGCTGCGTAGAAAACGCGTCATCGCTGCGGTCTCTGCGCCTTAGTTGCTGTTGCTGTTGCTGTTGCTTTGCTGCTGTCATTGCCTTTGCTGAAAAACGACATGCCCGCGCGTTCGCCAGACCCGGAGGGCGGCGGGCATGGATGCCCGCCGTTTTCCGACCGAGGCAGGAGGCCGAGTCGGAAAATCCCGGAACGACTAACGCGCCGGGTTCGCTTTGTCGGGAAATCGTTTTTCTTTGGTTCCGTTTCTTTTGTCGATTGACAAAAGAAATGAACTCGGCCGCGTCAGCGGACGAAAGCGTTTGCTGTCGTCTTGGAACTACTTGGGGAAGACAAGTGCAGAGCTTCCACTCGCCTGCCGGCGAGCGGCTCACTTTTCTTTGTTGGCCCAAAGAAAAGTAAGCAAAAGAAAGGGCCTCCCCGACGAAGCTCACCCGGTAAGTCATTCGTCCCGGGATTTTCCGACTCGCCAATCCTGGCTCGGTCGGAAAACGCCGCCCCTCCATGGGCGGCGCCCTACGGGTCTGCCGACGATGCAGGCGTGTCATCTTTCCGCGAGAGCAACGGCAACGGCAACGGCAACGGCAACGGCAACGGCAACGGCAGGCTCGCCCGCTGCTCCGGGAGATGCTGCTCAACAACAACTTATGCGAACAGCGCCCGCTAGCGCCGCGGCCACGCCGCCAGCAGGGCCCACAATCCCCCCACACCCGCCACCCAGGTCGCCACCGGCAGGCCAAGCAACGTCGGCCCGCCGGCCTCGAGCGCGTACAGCACGGCGGCGACGATCAGCAGGCCGACGCCGAGGATCGCGGCGACGACACGCTTCTGCATGCCCTGCATGGTCGCGGTGAGTGCGGCGAGATCGTCGGAGCGCATGCGCAGTTCGTGGCGGCCCTCGACCTGCTGCTTGAGCCAGCCGTGCAGCAGGCGCGGCATGTCCGGCGCCTGGGTGATGAGTTCCGGCAGGCGGTCGCGGAACTCCCGGCCGAGGCGCTGCGGACTGTAGCGCTCGACGAGGATGCGCTCGAGCACCGGGCGCGCGACCGCCCAGATGTCGAGCCTGGGATCGAGCAGGCGGCCGATGCCTTCGATGCTGAGCAGCGTCTTCTGCAGCAGGATCAGCTGCGGCTGCAGCGTGAGCTGATAGCGCTGTGCGGTGCGGAAGAGCTTGCCCAGCACTTCGCCGAGCGAGATTTCGGACAACGGCCGGGTGAAGTACGGCTCGCACACCGAACGAACCGCCGCCTCGAGTTCGTCGATGCGCAGGTGCGCCGGCATCCAGCCGGCCTGGATGTGCAGCTCGGCGATGCGCCGGTAATCCTGGCGGAAGATCGCCATGAAATTCTCGGCGAGGTAGTACTGATCCTCGCGCGAGAGCTGGCCCATGATGCCGAAATCCAGCGCGATGAAGCGCGGATTGCCGGTGCGGTCGGGATCCACCCAGATGTTGCCGGCGTGCGCATCGGCGTGGAAGAAGTTGTCGCGGAACACCTGCGTGTAGAACACGCGCACGCCCTTGGCCGCGAGCGCCTTGCGGTCGATGCCGGCGGCGTCGAGCGCGGCGATGTCGTCGCTCGGAATGCCGTGCACGCGCTCGAGCGTGAGTACGCGCTGGGTAGTGCGCTCCCACACCGGCGCCGGCACGTAGAGATCCGGCGATTCGGCCCAGAAGCGTCGCAGCACCGACGCGTTCGCGCCCTCGCGCTGCAGGTCGAGTTCGGCGGCCAGGGTGTTCTCGATTTCCGCCACCACCTCGCGCGGCCGGATCTTCTCGGCGCGCGGATGGGTGCGCTCGACCAGCGCGGCGAGGTTCCTCAGCAGCGCGACATCGGCCGCGATCTGCTTTTCGATCGTGGGGCGCAGCACCTTGACCACGACCTCGCGCTGCGGATGCCGGTCGTCGGCCGGCAGCGTCGCCGCGTGCACCTGGGCGATCGACGCCGAGGCCAGTGGCACGGGATCGAACGCCGCGAAGGCCACCGCGATCGGCATGCCCAGCTCGCGCTCGACGATCGCCTGCGCCTGGGCGCCGTCGAACGGCAGCACACGGTCCTGCAGCAGCGCGAGGTCGTCGACGATGTCCGGCGGCACGAGATCGCGGCGGGTGGAGAGGATCTGTCCGAACTTGACGAAGATCGGCCCGAGTTCCTGCAGCGCCAGACGCAGCCGCGCACCGCGGGACTGCGCCGCGATGTCGGCCGAGGCACGCGGCACGAACGGACGCGCGAGCTTGAGCCAGCGCTCGGCCGGCGTGCCGTCGAGGAGATCGTCGAGGCGATAGCGCAGCAGGACACGGCCGATGCGCGAGGCGCGCAGCAGTCCCTTCATCGCCGGGACCTCATGCCGCCGGGCCGCGGCGCAGGCGTGCCACCCGCACGGAGAGGCGTTCGACCGCGTCGTGCAGTGCATCGACGTCGTCGTGGAACGCATCGAGTTCGGCACGCGGCACGACGTCGCGCGACTCTTCGGTGATGTACTCGGCGGCGCTGCCGGCGACCGTACGCCCAAGGTCCTGGGCCTGGCGCAGGGCCGCGGCGAACGCATTGGCGATCTGGACGCCGATCACCTCGCCGAACACCGCGACGAAGGGCTGCTGCCAGTCGGGATCGAACCGTGCCGCCAGGGTCTGCAGCCGACGGGCGAGTTCCGCATCGCCCGATACGCGCACCTTGCCGATCGGCGGGGCATCGTCGCGGCGCAGGAACGGCAGTTGCGAAAGCACGCCGGCCAGTGTGGTACGCACGGCGAGGTCGGGCTCCGTCGCCGCGTCGACCGGACCGACGCGCAGGCGCTCGCCGTCGACGCGCAACTCGAGCGCGAGTGGCGGCGACGCGAGCGTCAACGCGATGCGCTGGCCGTCGAGTCCGCGCAAGGCGCTACGGGTGTCGGCATCGAGCGCGAGCGCCCGGTTGAGCGCGGTTTCCAGCGCGCGACCGGCGATGGGCTTGAGCACGGCGAACGGAGAGGGCGGGAACTGGGCCATGCCGGCATTGTAGGGGTTGGCAGGCGGTGTGGTCCGGCTACGGCGCGTTGCGCGCACGCATGCCCAGAGATAGAGAAACAAGGCGAGAAGCAAGGCGCCGCTGCTGCCGAGCGTGAGCAGTACGAAAACGATCCAGACGGCGCTCGTTGCCGCGCCTGCAGCGCCGCTCACGCCCGTCAGGAACGCGACTATCGCCCCCGGGACCCAGCCCGGTGCCGGCAATCAGCGACACGACGGCGGCGATCTTCATGGACGCCCTGTTCTCAGCCCGAATGAGGGGCGCATCCCATGACGGCGATTGGCCTGCCAGGGAGATAAAAAAACGCCCGCCGGGCAGGCGGGCGTCGTAGACGGCTCGGACACGTAAGCGTCAGGGTCCGCGGCCACGCAGCATCGAGATCACGGCCAGGATCAGGAAGACCACGAACAGGATCCAGGCGATGTTGGTCGCGGCGCCGGCGACGCCACTGAAGCCGAGGACACCGGCAATGATGGCGACGACGAGGAAAATGACGGCATATCTGAGCATGGTGCGGTCTCCGTGGCATGGCCGGTAGCGGCTGTGGGAGACACCGTATGCCCAGTCAGGTCGCGATCAGGTGACGACGTGACGGCCACTTCGACGTCGTTTCAGCCGGGTGATTCGACCGTGAAAACACGCGGGCGTGCGCGCCCGTTCCGATGCCGCGTCCGGGTCATGCCGAGGCCTGCAGCCGCTGCAGGCCCTCGGCGATCGACACCTTCGGCACGTAACCGAAGTCACGCTGCGCGGGTGCCATGTCGTACCAGTGGGTGGTGCTCAGCTGCTCGGCGAGAAACCGGGTCATCGGCGGCTCGCCCTCGAGCCGCAGCAGCGGCCAGGCGGTCTCGCACAGTGCGCCGATGGCGTAGGCCGCGCCGAACGGAAGCGTCTTCTCGACCCGGGGCGCGCCGACCGCCGCCAGCAACGCGTTGACGATCTCGCGCACCGTCCTGGGCTCGCCATTGCTGATGAAGTACGCACGGCCCGCGCAGGCGGCGCCCGGCGCCAGATGTGCGAACGCATCGAAATGCGCCTGCGCGGCATTGTCGATGTAGGTGGTGTCGATGCGGTTCTCGCCGTCGCCGACGAAGCGCAGCCGGCCCGCCCGCGCGCGTTCGGCCAGGCGCGGGAGCAACTGCTGGTCGCCGGGGCCCCAGATCAGTCGCGGACGCAGCGCCACCGTCGCGAGGTCCGGGCTGTCGGCGGCGAGCACGGCCTGCTCGGCGATCTTCTTGGTGGTCGCATACGGCGCCTTGAAACCCTCGCCGTAGGGCACGGTGTCGGCCGTGCCGCCTTCCACGGGATGCGTGGCGCGATGGGTCACGCTGGGCGTCGAGGTGTAGACCAGCCGGCCGATGCCGTGCGCGCGGCAGGCGTCGATGACGTTCTGCGTGCCCACCACGTTGGCGAGGTGATAACTCTCGTAGCTGCCCCAGGCCCCGGCCTTGGCCGCGTTGTGGAAGACGGCATCCATGCCTTGGGCAGCGGCGCGGACCGCAGCGGCATCGGCCAGATCGCCGCGGACCTGGCGCACGCCGAGCGCATCGAGTTCGGGGTAGTGCCCGCGGTTGAAGCTGGTGACGCTGTGGCCGCGGGCGACCAGGCCGCGACACAGCGCCTGTCCGAGAAAACCGCCGCCGCCGGTGACGAGAAGATTCATGCGAGGTCCTGTGTGCGTTTCGCCGCCCAGACCGCGAGCGTCTCGCGGCCGATCTTGGCGTTGTGGCGGATGTCGACCGGAAACCCGGGGTGGAACAACACCCGTTCGATGCGTCCGGTGTGGACGAAGCCTTCGCCGATGTGACGCAGTTCGTCGGCGATGCGTGACTGCTCCGTCTTCGCGATACCGGCTTCCAGCTCCACGCAGAGCACCGGGGTCTGTGCCCCCTTCGCACCGACCCCCACCAGCGCCGTGCGTCGCACCTCGGGATGCACGTTGAACACGGGTTCGACCTGTTCGGTGCACAGCGTGCCGGTGGGCGTGACCACGCGATGGCCCTTGCGGCCGCAGAACCACAGCCGCCCCTCGGTGTCGAAATATCCGAGATCGCCCATGCGATGGACGATGCGCGTGCTGCCGTCGGGCAGGGTCTCGGTGATCTTCGCCAGGCGCGTCTGCGCGTCTCGGTTGAAATAGGTGTCGGTGGCGCTGGGCCCGGCGACGGTGATCTCGCCCACCTGCCCCCCCTGCACCATCCAGGCATCGGACCACGCCGGAATCGCCGCGTCGTCGACCCGGATGATGCGCACCACGTTCGGCGGCACCGGGCGGCCGACGCAGGTGCCCGCGCCCTGCTCGGTACGCGTGCGCAAGCGCAGCAGCTCCCGGCCTTCGATGACCGCGACCGGCAGGCATTCGGTGGCCCCGTAGGGCGTCCAGAAGTTCGCGTCGTCGGGGAGCAGGTCGAGCATCGTCGCGACCGTCTGCGGCGGCACCGGCGCGCCGGCCGAGGTCACGCGGCGCAAGCCCGGCAGTGGCTGACCATGCTTAGCGAGCACGCCCATCAAGGCCGGCGAGCCGAACAGCTGGTCGACGCCGAATCGGTCGATCGCCGCATGCAGCGTGCGCGGGTCGGCCTTGGCCGGCTGCGTGGGATCCATGTCCGGGATGATCGAGGTCAACCCGAGTGCGGGATCGAACAAGGCGAACGGCGGAAAGGTCGGCAGGTCGACGCCGCCGGCGCCGATGCCGAACGCCTCGCGCAGCATGTCGACCTGGGCGGCGAAGTGGCGATGGCGGTACACCACGCCCTTGGGCACACCGGTCGAGCCGCTGGTGAACAGGATCGCGGCCATGTCGTCGCCGGCGGTCGCCGCCAGTTGCGGGCCGGCGCCGGTGCCGGCGCGTTCGATCTCGGCCAGGGTGGCGTCGCCCAGCAGCGCCCAGCGCCCGGTGGTGATGTGCACCCGCGCCGATTTCGCCCAGCCCAGCACCACACGCGCCAGGTGCGCCAGTGGAATCCCGATGAAGGCCTCCGCCTGCGCCTCGTCCAGGCACTGCTTCAACGCGCGCCTGTCGATGCCCGGATCGACCAGCACCGGCACGGCGCCGGCCTTGAACAGCGCGAACATCAGCAGGAAAAACTCGGGGGTGGGGCGCACCATCAGCACCGTGCGCGTGCCGCGGACGATGCCGCGCGCGGCGAGGCCGGCGGCGATCGCGTCGCTGCGTGCATCGAGCGCGCCGTAACTCAGTGCGTGCGCATCCGCATAGCGGCCGTCGGGACCGGGGCAGCGCATGGCGATGCGGCCGGGCGCCGCCTGGGCCAGGCGCGGCAGGGCGGCGGCGATGTTGACCGTGGTGGGCGGGGAAGCCGTGTGCTCATCCATCCCGCAGAGGATACCGGCAGCCGCACGTGCGCCCGCCGCGCCGGCTACGATGGGGGCTTCACGCCACGAGACCCTGCCATGCGCGCGACATCCGGCCGCCCGTCCCTGCTCCGCACGCAGCTCGCCCTGCTGGTGCTCGCACTGCTGGTTCTGCTCCCCGGCTGCGCCAGCACCGGCAAGCAGGCCAGCGCACTCGAACGCGCCCAGTACGCGTGGACCGGCGCGGTGCGCTGGAACGACATGAAGGCCGCCTGGCAGCTGGTCGACCCGGAGTACCGCACGGCCCATCCGCTCAGCGAGCTGGATTTCGCCCGTTACGAGCAGGTGCAGGTCACCGGCTATCGCGAGACCGCGGCCACGGCCGGCCCGAACGAGGCACTGCGCGAGATCCAGATCGGCGTGATCAACCGCCACACCATGGCCGAGCGCACTGTGCGCTACACCGAGCGCTGGCGCTGGGATGCGGCGGCCGGCCGCTGGTGGATCGTCGACGGCCTGCCGGATCTCTGGGCCGGCGAGTGAGCCCGGCGCGCCGGCCGCGGCCGCGGCCCTGCCCGGTCCGGGCCGATAGGTTCGCCTGTCCCGGTATGCGACAATCGCCGCCCGCTGCCGCTTCGCGAACCGTTTCGTGAATTTCGAAGAACTGCTGGCCTTTCTGGGCCGAAACCAGATGCTGTCGCTGATCCTCGCCGTGCTGACGGTGGCGATCATCTACAACGAGATCGCCCGTCTGTTCCGTGGCTTCAAGGCGCTGCGTCCGGCCGAACTGACCGTGCTGATGAACCGCGAGAACGCGCTGGTGGTCGATCTGCGCCCGAGCGCGGATTTCGGCAAGGGCCACATTCCGGGCTCGAAGAACGTGCTGATGAGCCAGTTCGACCCCGAGAGCAAGCAGCTCACTGCCGCCAAGGCGCTGCCGGTGGTGCTGGTGTGCAAGACCGGCAGCACGGCCGGCGACGCGGCCAAGCGGCTGAAGAAGGCCGGCTTCGAGAACGTGTTCGTGCTCGACGGCGGCATCGGCGCCTGGCAGCAGGCCGACCTGCCCTTGGTCAAGGGTCGCGGCTGAGCCGCCGGTCCACATTCCGGCGGGTGCCATAATCGGCGATCCGCCTTCATCCATCCTTGCTGGAGTTGATTTCCATGTCCGAAGAACAGGCCACCAACGGCGCCAACGGCGCGGCCCCCGCCCCGACCGGCGCGCAGTTCAGCGTCGAAAAGATCTACGTCAAGGATGTCTCGTTCGAGTCGCCCCGTTCGCCGGCGATCTTCAACGAGCAGAGCCAGCCGCAGCTCAACATGAACCTCAACCAGAGCGTGCAGCGCGTCGGCGACAACGCCTACGAGGTGGTGCTGGCGATCACCCTGACCTGCAGCCTGGGCGAGGACAACGCGAACACGGTCTACGTGGCCGAAGTGAAGCAGGCCGGCGTGTTCGGCCTGGCCGGCTTCGACGGCAACACCCTCGACGCGCTGCTCGGCACCCAGTGTCCGAACGTGCTGTACCCGTACGCCCGCCAGCTGATCGGTGACCTGATCCAGGCCGGTGGCTTCCCGCCGTTCCTGCTGCAGCCGATCAACTTCGATGCGCTGTACGCCGAAGGCCTGCGCCAGCGCGCGCAGCAGGGCGGCAACGAGCAGCCCACGACCGACCAGATCGGCAACGCCTGAGCGTGAGCGACCGCACCACCGCGGTCGCGGTGCTGGGCGCGGGCTCCTGGGGCACCGCGCTCGCCTCGCTGATCGCCCGCAACGGGCACCCCACCACGCTGTGGGGCCGCAATGCGGAGCAGATCGAGGCGATCGACCGGCGCCACGAGAATCCGCGCTATCTGCCGGGGATTCCGCTGCCCGACACGTTGCGTGCGACCACCGACATGGCCCGCGCCGTCGAAGGCGCCGGCCTGATCCTGGTCGTGGTGCCGTCGCACGCCTTCACCGAAACGCTGGAACTGCTGGCGCCGCTGCGCCCGGCCGGTGTCGGCGTGTCGTGGGCGACCAAGGGCTTCGAACCCGGCTCGGGCCGCTTCCTGCACGAAGTGGCCGGCGGTCTGGTCGGCGAAGACGTGCCGCTGGCGGTCGTCACCGGCCCCTCGTTCGCCAAGGAAGTCGCGTCCGGCCTGCCGACCGCGATCACCGTGCAGTCGGACGACGCGGTCTTCGCGCAGACCGTCGCCGACGTGCTGCACGGCCCGTCGTTCCGTGCCTACACCGGCAGCGACATGTGCGGCGCCGAGCTCGGCGGCGCGATGAAGAACGTGCTGGCCGTCGCCACCGGCGCGGCCGACGGCATGGAACTCGGCCTCAATGCGCGCACCGGCCTGATCACCCGCGGCCTCAACGAGATGCTGCGCCTGAACCGGGCGATCGGCGGCCGACCGGAAACCCTGATGGGTCTGGCCGGCCTCGGCGATCTGGTGCTGACCTGCTCGGGCGATCTGTCGCGCAACCGGCGGCTGGGCCTGGCGCTGGGCCGCGGCGAGAAGCTGGAAGACGCGGTGCGCGCCATCGGCCAGGTGGTCGAATCGGTGCAGACCGCCGACGAGGTCATGCGCCTGGCCGAGCGCCACGGCATCGAACTGCCGATCTCCAGCAACGTGCGCGCGGTGCTGCACGGCGAGATTTCGCCGGCCGAAGGTCTCGAACGCCTGATGGCGCGCGAGCAGAAGCCGGAGTATCCCGAGGCGCTGTTCGGCTGACGACCGCCGCCGCGGCGCAGGATGCACGCCCGGCCCGCGCCGGGCGTTCTCGTCTCTGCAGCTCCGGCGTCGCGCGAGACACCGGCGCCGACCGGCAAAAAAAACCCCGACCTGCGTGGGCAGGCCGGGGCGGTGCGACATCCGGGAGGGAGAGAGGGGACGCGTCGGGGAAACGCGGACCGGATGCCACGGAGACGGAATTACCAGCGCAGGCGTGGGCCGACGAACCACTGCCGGTCGCCGCCCCGGATCAACTTGACGTCACTGGCGACACCGAAGTTCGGCGTGAACGTCCATTGCGCGCCGAGGCGGCCGTAGAACTCGCTGTCGAAGCCACTGCCGTAATCCTCGTAGCCGGCCAACGCATAGCCTTCGAGCGCCGGCAGCAGCGCACTGCGCGCGCCCACCTCGACCGCATAGCCACTGGCGTCGAGCCCGCGGCCGAAATCGATCGACTGATACGCCACGCGCGTCAGCAGATCGGTGCGCGTATTGATTTCGTGGTTGTAGCCGACGCCCAGACGCCACTGGTCCCGGTCGAGCGGACTGCGATCCACGCGCTCGCGGGTGTAATCGCCGAAGGCGTGGAAATTGGGATGGAACGCAGCGGCGCCACGCACCGACCAGCCATCGGAATCGGCGCTCGGATTGACCGGCGCGAGGTCCGACCGGCTCGCCGAATAGCCGCCTTCGACATAGGTGTACGACAGGCCTTCAGCCGCCTGGGCGGTGAACGGAAGGGCCGCGGCCAGTACCGCCAGGGTCAGTACACGTGTCATCGGGTGGCGTGCTCGCTGCAAGGAAAGGTGTCGGCCCGGACAGCAGGGGAGGGAGATGCTTCGAGGGGAGGGAAGCACAGCCGCCCGGGCCGAGGACTGCATTCTCGGACCACGCCGACAACCGGCGCTGAATATTGAACTTAAAAGTACAGGAACTTGACGCGGCGGCTGCGGTCAGGCGCCCCCTGCGAAGCCGTGTTGCCGCCACGCCTCGAACACGACCACCGCCACCGCGTTCGACAGATTGAGACTGCGGTTGCCGGGGCGCATCGGCAGGCGCAGGCGCTGGCCGTCGGGCACGCGCGCCAGCACCGCGTCGGGCAGGCCGCGGGTTTCGCTGCCGAACAGAAACGCGTCGCCCGGCACGAACGCCGGCTGGTCGTAACGCACGCTGTTGCGCGTGCTCAACGCGAACAGGCGCGTCGGCCGGATCGCGGCCAGCGCGGCGTCGAGATCGTCGTGGACCTGCAGCGTGGCGTATTCGTGGTAGTCGAGCCCCGCCCGGCGCAGGTTGCGGTCGTCGAGATCGAAGCCCAGCGGCCGCACCAGATGCAGCCGCGCGCCTGTGTTGGCGCACAGGCGGATCACGTTGCCGGTGTTGGGAGGAATCTCGGGGTTGTGGAGTACCACGTCGTACATGCGGCTGCGCGTTGGCTGGGCGGGCCGCGAGGATGACACGGGGCTGAACGTATGCCTAACATCGGGCCGGGGGGAGAAATGGGAAGGCGCCGGCCATCGGCGCAGGACGGGCAGGCGCCCGTCTCCCAAGCGGTTTCTTTCTACAGTCGGAGGGGGTTTCGATGATGCGTACATCCGCCGACCGCCGCCTGCGCCGCAAGACGCTCGCTGCCTCACTGTGCTTCGTCCTGTCCGCGCCTGTGTATGCACAGGCGCAGGTCGCGCCGGCTGACGCCGGCGCCGCCCAGACGGACCGGGCCACCGACCTGGATCGAGTCACGGTGACCGCGCGAAAGCGCGAAGAGACCATTCTCGAGGTGCCGATGAACATCTCTGTCGTGTCGGCGACGGAGCTCACGGATCGCAACATCACGACGGTCAGCGAGATCTACCGGACACTCGCGGGTGGTGCGAGCCCGACGGGACAGCTGGTGCTCCGCGGCCTGGCCGGGGGCAACAGTCCCACGCCGGGCACGACCAGCCAGTTCGTCGACGGCATTCCGTTCGGCTTCGGCGATGTCTTCGACATCGAGCAGGCCGAGGTCCTGCGTGGCCCGCAGGGCACGCTGTGGGGCTCCAACGCCATCGGTGGCACGGTCCAGCTGCGCACCCGTGCCCCCCAGTTCGACGAGGCCGAAGTCGCCACGACGCTGGAAGCCAGCCGGGAGAAAGGCGGCACCGGGACGGGCGCGCGTCTGCAGGCGAGCGTCAACATACCGCTCGTCGAGGACACGCTGGCGCTGCGCATCGCGGCCAGCAAGCGCGACTCGCCGGGCAAGATCTTCAATGTCGCCACCGGCAACCCGCAGAAGTCGGAACGCGAGTTCATCCGTACGCAGTTGCGCTGGCAGCCGGCCGACACGGTGGACGTCACCCTCGGCCACATCTGGACGGCGACCGACAGCGTCGGCACCGTCAATGCCGATCGCTCGATCGCCGGCTTCTACTATGTCCCCACGCTGACCCCCAACCCCGCCTCGCCGTGGGGGTACGACGTCGACTTCGACACGGTGGACTGTCCGGCGGGTGCGGAGCGTCCCGCCTGCCTCGCGCCCGGTGCGGGCAGCAAGGTCGATCCCAGGTACAGGATCTTCGAGCAGCTCGACGGCTGGGCGCGCGATACGACCAACCTGTTCTCGCTCCGGACCGACGTCGACGACGTGTTCGGGATCGGTTCGCTGCACTACGTCGGTTCCTACCGCAAGAACTTTTCCAATTCGCTCGACAACTGGTCGCGTCTGGATCTGGACGACATGGCGCAGACCTGGATCGTCAACCGCTCGTCGAGCTATCGGACCACGCACGAACTGCGCTTCCAGAACAACGAGCGCATGGGTGGTTTCGACTGGACGATCGGGTTGTTCCAGGATCGCTCCTGGCAGGGCTACACCCCCGACGAGCAGTGGCAGTATCACCGGACCGATCCGCGCAGCGTGGCGATCTTCTCGGCCTGGAACGATTTCTTCGACTACGGCTTCACCGATCTGGGGATCCGCAACATCGCCGAACTCGGCCAGACGCTGTACGGCGATCCGAGCATCAATTACAACCTGACCACCCTGTACGACTACTCGCGCGAGCGTGCCGCGTTCGGCGAGCTCAGCTATCTGTTCGACACCGGAATCGGCGCATTCGAGCTCACGGCGGGGCTGCGCGCGTTCGAATTCGAGGACGCCACCGCCTTCCAGCGCAGCGGTATCTGGTTCGGCACCAACGCCGACGGCTCGCCCGTTTTCGAAGAAGCCTATTCCGGTGAGGAGTCGGGCAGCCGTCGCAAGTTCAGTCTCTCGTACATGCCCAACCGGGATCTCAATATCTTCGCCCTGTACTCGGAGGGCTACCGGCCCGGTGGCAACAACGCCCCGCTGCCGACCTCGTGCGCCGGCGACGACTTCGCGGGGGCGTACCAGGCGCGCTACAACAGCGATGCGATCGACAACTACGAACTCGGCTTCAAGGCGGCGCTGTTCGATCGCCGCTTCCGGGTGAGTTCGGCGATCTACCGCATCGACTGGAGCGGCACCTGGGCGTCGGTCTACATGCCGTCGTGTGGCTTCAGCTACACCACCAACACGCCCGGCGAATCGGCGCGCTCGGAAGGTGTGGAGTTCGAAAGCTCACTGATGCTGGGTGAGCGCACGATGCTCACCTTCAATGCCGGCTATACCGATTCACGCATGCTGGTGGCGAACGAGGCACTCGGTTCCGAAGCCGGCGACGACATGACCATGGTGCCCAGGTACAACGGTTACCTTGCGGTCGACCAGGAGTTCAGCCTGTTCGGTCTGCAGGCGTTTGCACGCGCCGACGTGGCCGCCTACGGTGAATTCAAGTCGCACTTCAATACGCGTCCCGAGGACGTGGCACCCGCCTACGAGACCGTCAACCTGTCCGGCCGCCTGCACCTCAACGACAATGCGGTGGTCAGCGTCCACGTCAACAACGTGTTCAACGAGGACTACCTGACCTATCGTTCGGCGCGTTCACGCACCAGTTCGCGCCAACCGTTGTACGAACGCTACGGCGCCGAGCGCAATGTCGCGGTGCGCTTCGACTACCGCTTCTGAGCAGGGAACGCCGGAGGGCGAGTGACGCCCTCCGGCCTACCAGGGCAGGCTCGCGCCGGTCCAGTCGAGGAAGCGGCCGCTGTCGTCGGGACCGAGACCGTCGATGACCGCGCGCAGGCCGGTAACCGACGCCTCGGGCGTTTCGCTCGCCTGCGCGCCGCCCATGTCGGTGCGCACCCAGCCCGGATGCAGGGCGACGACGACGATCCCGCGCGCGCGCAGCGCGTGGGCCAGCTGCACCGTCGCCATGTTCAGCGCCGCCTTGCTGATCGCGTAGCTCGGCGTACCGAAACGCGTGGTATTGGCGATCGAGCCCAGCTGCGAGGACAGGTTGGCGACGCGCGCGCCATCGCGCAGCAGCGGCGCGAGCGCCTGGGTCAGCAGCAGCGGGCCGGTGACGTTGGTGCGCAGGCTGTCGTCGAGCGTGTCGGCGGTCAGCGTGCCGAAGCGCTCGCCGCTGTGCAGGACGCCGGCGTTGTTGACCAGCAGTTCGATACGCGCGTCCTCGCCGGCGGCCAGCGGCCATTCGCGCACCAGCTCCTCGCGCGAGCGGGCGTCGGCCACGTCGAGGGGCAGCACTTTCAGATGACCGGGGTGTTCGGCGACGAGGGTGTTGAGCGCCGTCGCCTTGCCGGGGTGACGGCAGGTCGCGACCACGCGCGCGCCGTCGGCCAGCAGCTGGCGGACGAATTCGAGGCCGAGGCCGCGATTGGCGCCGGTGACGAGGGTCCAGTGAGTCATGACGTGGCTCTCGGGCGGAAACGGAGTTCGATGCTAGCCGCGCCGGGGTGAGGATCAGGCGGGGGCCTTCGATCCGCATCCTCCTTGCGGGAGAGGTCGACCAGCGGCAGCGCGTCGGGTGAGGGCCGTGGACGTCGCCGCTCGTGTGTCGAAGCCGCCCCATCCGCCTCCGGGCCCCTTCTCCCGGACGGGGTAGGCCCTCGCGGTGTCCGGCGGCGGACCATGACCTGCGGCCCGTGCCGCATGGACCGCCGCTGGCTAGGATGCGGGTCCAACCCTGCCCGAACCCAAGGACCGGCATGTCCGCTGACCGTCTCCGTTCCGTCCCGTCGCGCCCCCGTGCGGCCCTGCTCGCCCTGGCCACGGGCCTCGCCCTGTCCGGCGTCGCCGCCGCACCGATGGCGCTCGCTGCGCCGCCGTCGCAGGCGTCCGGCGTCGACATTCCCTACGAGACCTTCACCCTGCCCAACGGCCTGCGCGTGGTGGTGCACACCGACCGCAAGGCGCCGATCGTCGCGGTCAACATCTGGTACCACGTGGGCAGCAAGGACGAGCCGGAGGGCCGCAGCGGCTTCGCGCACCTGTTCGAGCACCTGATGTTCCAGGCCAGCGAACACCACGACGGCGAGTTCTTCGATCCCTTCAAGCAGGTCGGCGTGACCGACCAGAACGGCACCACCAATACCGACCGCACGAACTACTTCCAGAACGTGCCGACCACCGCGCTCGACATGGCGCTGTGGATGGAATCCGACCGCATGGGCCATCTGCTCGGCGCGGTCGACCAGGCCGCGCTCGACGAGCAGCGCGGCGTGGTCCAGAACGAGAAGCGCCAGGGCGAGAACCAGCCCTACGGCCAGGTCTGGGACCGCCTGACCCGCGCGTTGTACCCGGCCGGCCATCCGTACCACCGCGGTGTCATCGGCTCGATGAACGATCTCAACGCGGCCTCGCTCGACGACGTCAAGACCTGGTTCCGCACCTGGTACGGCCCGAACAACGCGGTGCTGGTGCTGGCCGGCGACATCGACGCGGCCACCGCGCGCCGCAAGGTGACCCAGTACTTCGGCGACATCCCGGCCGGCCCGACGATGGCCCAGCCCGCGGTCGACGTGGCCAGGCGCCCCGCCGACACGCGCGAGACGCTGGAAGACCAGGTCCCGCAGGTGCGCATCTACCGCGCCTGGAACGTGGCCGAACTCGGCACGACCGACATCGACCACCTGCAGGTGCTGGGCAGCATCCTGGGCGGCGCCAAGGCCTCACGACTCGATCGCCGCCTGCTGCACGGCGACCGTCTGGTCGACAACGTCAGCGCCGGCGCCTACGGCTCGCAGCTGGGCTCGACCTTCATGGTCATGGCCACCGTGAAGCAGGGTGTGGACCCGGCGACGGTGGAAGCGGCGATCGACGAGGAACTCCAGCGCCTGATCGCCGAGGGGCCGAGCGCCGAGGAGCTGGAACGCGCGAAGACCGCGTTCCGCGCCGGCTTCGTGCGCGGCATCGAGCGCATCGGCGGCTTCGGCGGCAAGGCCGATGCCCTGGCCGAATGCACCGTCTACGCCGGCGATCCAGGCTGCTTCCGGGAATCGCTGGCCAACGTGGCCGCGACCACCGCCGCCGACGTGCGGGCGGCCGGCGCCACCTGGCTCGATGTCGGCAGCCACACGCTCACCGTCGTGCCCGGCGCGCGCACGCCACTGGCCGAAGAGCCGGCGGTCACGCCGGCGCCGTTCACGCCGCCGGCGCCGGACCGGAAGTACCGCACCACGCGCAGCACCGTCGACCGCAGCACCGGCGTGCCGCCGACCACCTCGTTCCCCGAATTGAAGTTCCCCGAGCAGCAGCGCACCACACTGTCCAACGGCACCCAGGTCATCCTGGCGCGCCGCCCGGAAATTCCGGTGGTGCAGCTGAGCTACGAGTTCAAGGGCGGGTACACCGCCGATCTCGGACGCACGCCGGGCACGGCGAGCTTCACGATGAACATGCTCGACGAGGGCGCCGGCGGATTGAGCGCGCTCGACTTCGCCGATCGCGTGGAGGCACTCGGCGCGAGCATCGGCGCGGGCGCCTCGCTCGACGGCAGCAATGCCTACGTCTCGGCGTTGAAGGAGAACCTTGACCCGTCCCTCGCGCTGTTCGCCGACATGCTGCGCCGGCCGAACTTCGACCAGACGGAAATCGACCGCATCCGGGCGACGTGGATCGCCGGTATCGCCCAGGAGAAAGCGCGTCCGGCCAGCGTGGCGATGCGCGTGCTGCCGCCGCTGGTCTACGGGGCGGGTCATCCGTATGCGATCCCGTTCACCGGCAGCGGCACCGAGGACGCGATCGCGAAGCTCTCGCGCGACGAACTGGTCGCCTTCCATCGCGATTGGGTGCGTCCCGAAGGTGCCACGCTGATCGTCGTCGGCGACACCACGCTGGACGACATCGTGCCGATGCTGGAACGGCATTTCGGGGACTGGCGTGGCACCGGCCCTGCACCCGCGGCGATCGAGGTCGCCGAGGTCGCACGTCCGAGCGCCGCGCGCGTGTTCCTGATCGACCAGCCCGGCGCGGTGCAGGCCAACATCTTCGCCGCGCAGGTGATTCCGCCGACGAACGATGCGGCCTCCGCCCGCTTCGACATGGCCAATACCGTGATCGGCGGTGATTTCACCGCGCGTTTGAACATGAACCTGCGCGAGGACAAGCACTGGTCCTACGGCGCGCGCAGTTCGGCCAGCGGCACGCTGGGCCAGCGTCCGTGGATGGCGTCGGCGCCGGTGCAGATCGACAAGACCGCCGAGGCGATGGCCGAGATCCAGCGCGAGCTGGCGGACTTCGCCACCGGTGCGCGGCCGGCCACCGACGCCGAACTGGCCCGCGCCCGCGCCATCCAGACGCTCAGCCTGCCCGGCGCGTACGAGACCGCGTGGGCGGTGATGTCGACGATCGGCGGCAACGTGCGCTTCGGCCGTCCGGACGACTACGTGTTCCAGCGCAAGGCGGAGATCGAATCGATGACGGTGCGCGATCTCGCCGGCGTGGCGACGACGATCGACCCCGGCGCGCTGACCTGGGTCGTGGTCGGCGATCTGGCGCAGATTGAGGCACCGATCCGCGCGCTCGAACTCGGCGAGGTGCAGGTGCTCGACGCCGACGGCCGGCCGGTCGCGCGGCCGGCGAAGTAAGCCCGCGTTCTGGTCCACTCCGGCGATGCCGGCCACAATGGCGGCATCGCCCTGCCCCCGCCTCCGGAGCCCTCGATGCGCACGTCAATGCTGGTGTTGCTGCTGTCCCTGTCCGTCACCGGCTGCACCTGGGTGCACATGGCGCCCGGCGCCAGCACGGTCCGCGTGACCAGCGCCGCGCCCTCCGGCTGCGAGAAACGCGGCGAGGTCGAAGTGTCGGTCAAGCACAGCATCGCGTTCGTCGAGCGCAACCCGCTGCGCGTGCGCGAGGAACTGGAAACGCTGGCGCGCAACGAGGCGCCGGGCCTCGATGCGGACACCATCCATCCGCTCGGCGAGCCGGCCGGCGGCACGCAGCGCTTCGCGGCCTGGCGCTGCGGTCGCTGATCCACCCGCCCGCGCGACACGGCGCGGGCGTCTTCTTCCTGGTCTCAAGGCCCCGGTTTCCCGCCTGACGCGCGGGGCGCCGGGGCGCGTTCACCCGTGCTGCAGCATGCGTCGGCCCGCCGAAGCGGGTACCCTATGCGGCTCCCTTTGCCAGATCCGGCGCCCTGCCCATGCTCTTCAAGAACGTCGCCATTGCCGGCCTCGCCCATGTCGATGCGCCGCACCGTGTGACCAGCGACGAGATCAATGCACGACTGAAGCCGACCATCGACCGCCTCGGCATCAAGACCGACGTACTGAAGGACATCGCCGGCATCCATGCGCGCCGCCTGTGGGACGACGAGGTCCAGGCCTCCGACGCCGCGACGATGGCCGGCCACAAGGCGCTGGACGACGCGGGCATCGATGTCGGCAAGCTGGGCCTGCTGGTCAATACCTCGGTGAGCCGCGACTACCTCGAGCCGTCCACGGCCAGCATCGTCGGCGGCAACCTCGGCATTCCGGACACCTGCCAGAACTACGATCTCGCGAACGCCTGCCTGGCCTTCGTCAACGGCATGGATGTCGCGAGCCGGATGATCGAACTGGGCGAGATCGACTACGCGCTCGTCGTCGACGGCGAGACCGCGAATCTGGCCTACGAGAAGACCATCGAACGCCTGCTGCGCCCGGAGACGACGGAAGAGGATTTCCGCAACGAACTCGCCACGCTGACGCTCGGCTGCGGCTCGGCGGCGATGGTGCTCGCACGCGCCGACCTGCTGCCCGACGCGCCGCGCTACAAGGGCGGTGTCACGCGCTCGGCGACCGAGTGGAACACCCTGTGCCGCGGCAACCTCGACCGCATGGTCACCGATACCCGCATGCTGCTGATGGAGGGCATGAAGCTGGCGCAGAAGACCTTCCTGGCCGCGCGCGAGGCGATGGGCTGGGTGGTCGACGAGCTGGACCAGTTCGTGATCCACCAGGTCAGCAAGGTGCACACCGGGGCGTTCGTCGAGAGCTTCGGCATCGATCCGAAGAAGGTCCACACGATCTTCGGCGAGCACGGCAACATCGGTCCGGCCTCCGTGCCGATCGTGCTGAGCAAGCTCAAGGAGCTGGGCCGCCTGAAGAAGGGCGATCGCATCGCGCTGCTGGGCATCGGCTCGGGGCTGAACTGCACGATGGCCGAGGTGGAGTGGTAAGCCGCCCGCGGCACGCGTGAGCATGAAAAAGGCCGGCATGTCCGGCCTTTTTTGCGTTCCGGTCACGGCCGCGGGCGCTCGTGTCGACGTATTGCCCATTTTTCGACACGTTCGGGCCTCGTGCCGATCACGTCGACATGAGCCAGCAGCCCGGCCTCAAGCGCCTACGCCGGCCGACGGGTGGCCGCAGGCGTCGTGGTGACGAGAGCCGTACGCCTCCGCCACGCATCGCGTCATTGACCGACGACGTACGGTCGACCGCTCTCAAGACGCGAGCGCTCCGGTTTCGAAGCGCAGCCCCGAGCACAAGGACGCGCGGGGGCAGGGCCGAACCCGCCATCACGCGCCGACACCACCGGGAGGTGCGTGTCATCGAGACCCTCTTCTCCGGAGTCCGGAGCGCGCGGCGCGAGTGACTAGATAACGGAAGGCCTCACCGCGTCATTGCACGACGAGCGCCGCAGTCGTCAGCCGGCTCAGTCTTCCTCGACCACCGCGTTGTCGATCAGGCCCTGCAGGTCGGATTCCAGCCGGTCGATCCGGTGCGACAGCTGGGCCGCGTCCTGCGGGCTGACGTGCACCATGCCGTCCAGAAGCTCGGACAGTTGCTGCAGGCGATCGCGCTGACTGCGCACATCGAGCCGCGTGCCCTGCGCGCGGATGTCGCCGAGGTCCGGCTGCAGGGTGCCGCGCCGGTAGCGCTCGCGCAGCATCAGGTGCAGGCGCCCGGCGATGCGGCGGTCGGCATCGGTCCACGGCGCGCTGACGCCACGCACGGTTTCGTGCCACGCGGCGAAACTCGCACGGGGGCCGATCCGGGTGCCGTCCTCGTTCAGCAGGAAGGGTTCGTCCGGGCTGCCGGCCCAGCGCACCTCGTCCACCTGTTCGCAGCGGAAGAAGAACACCCATTCGTCGCGGCCCAGATCGAGCGGCAGTGCGAGCACACCGGCCAGGCCGTCGGCGGCGTCCACCGTACCCGCCCATTCCTCGGCATGGTCGGTGCTGACCGGGCCGGTGCCCGCATTGCAGCCCCGCAACCAGCCGAGCAGACCCGGAACGAACGTGCCGTCCGGGGCACGGCCAGCGCTGTACCAGTGGCCGCCCTGCAACAGGCCGACGCCGTCGGACTCGATCGCGCGCACCAGCAGATCGAGTTCCCCGGTCAGCGCCAGTCGTGGCTCGCTGGCGTTGTCGAGCCGCAATGCGAGTGCGTCGCGGACGTTGCGGGCCTCTTCCTCCAGCGCCGCGGCCTGTTGCTGCTCGCGCGAGGCCACGCGCATCGAAACGAACAGGCCGAACAGATCGGCCGCCGCGCGCACGCCGGGCGGCACCCGACGCGGGCTGCGGTGATGGCAGGCGATCAGGCCCCAAAGACGGCCGCCGGAGATGATCGAGATCGACATCGACGCGACCACGCCCATGTTCGCCAGATATTCCAGGTGCACCGGCGACACGCTGCGCAGGGCGTGCTGGCTGAGGTCCAGCGGCTGCCCGCGGGTGTCGCGCTCGGGCACGATCGGCACGGGCACGTAGCGCGCATCGGGAATCACCCGGATGCGGTTGCGCAGGTACAGCGCGCGTGCCTGCACCGGAATGTCCGAGGCCGGGTAGCGCAGGCCCAGATACGCCGGCAACGCGGAATCGCGCGATTCGGCCACCACCTCGCCGGCGTCGTCGTGCCGGAAGCGGTACACCATGACCCGGTCGTAGCCGGTGAGCTGGCGCACCTGTTCGGCGACGCGCTGGTTGAAATCGGCGATGTCGGCACTGTTGGCGACACGCGCGATCATGGTCTGGGCGACCACCGTCGGCGACCGCTCCCCTGCACTGCGCAGCTGCGGCTCGATCTCGATGTGCACCAGGCCGTCGGCGATGTGCACGCTGACGTCGCACAGATGCGCCATCGGCCCGATGTTGGAGACGGCCGCGCGCTGCGGCGGCGCGCCGGGCTCGCTGAATCCGATGGTTTCGGCAACGGCCTGGATCAGATCGTCGGTGAGGAACTCGCGCAGCGAGCTGCGCAGCATCTCCTGCACGGGCGCACCGATCAGCGCCTCGATGTTGGCCGAGACGTGATGGATGGTCCAGTCGGGCAGCTGGCAGGTGATCAGGTAGCCGTGCGGCTGGATCGCGGCCGACAGGTGGATCCGCTCGTTGGCGCACGCCTCGAGGGCGCGTTCAAGGGCTGGGTTCACAGGACGTGCTCCTTGTCGGCCGGATCTGCGCCGCGCGCGAGACACGCGGCAACATGGGTGAAGGCATCGCGCGCGCCGTCGATCATGCGCGCGAGCCGGGCGGCGTCGGCCGTGTCCACCGCGGAGAGCCGATGCTGGACCTCACGCCAGTCCTCGCTGGCGCCGTGGCGTTCCAGGAAACGCGCCCCGCGTTCGCCGCTGTGGCCGAGCCGACGCACCGCGCGCACGAGATAGCGTGCGCCCAGGCTGCTGCCGGCCATGACGTACTCCCAGCCGGTGGCCGCGTCGTCATCGACGAGCGGCGCGGGCGAAGACCACGCCCCCGCGATGGGCATCAGACCCAGTGCATCGAGATCGTGCGCGAGCCAGCGCGACTGACGCGGCGCGCGGCCGGTTGCGCGTTCGAAATCGAGTGCGAACCGATGCATGCCACGGAGATATCCGGCGTAGGCCTGCGGCGTGGAAAGACCCTCGGGAAACGCGCTGTCGACCCGCGCATGCTGCGTTGCCGTCGCGTCACGCAGCGCAGCGCGCGCTCCGTGCGACACGGCGACGGGATCATCCGGACGTGCTGACGCATTCAGTTTCACCGGCCAAGTTTACCGGCGCACCTCGCGCTTTTCTGTTCATTTTCCCGCATATGAACGCGATTGGCCCGATCGCGCATTGCGTTCATGAACCCGGCCCGGACCCCACCATCCAGTGGTCGAGCGCATCGCTGACTACAATGCCGGTCCTGAAATTCCAAATCCGGGCGTCAACGGCCGTGCAGTTTCCTGACTATCCCTTCACTTCCCATCGGCTGGATGTCCGGCCGGGCGTGGGCATGCACTTCCTCGATGAGGGGCCGCGCGACGCCGACGTGATCGTGATGCTGCACGGCAATCCGTCGTGGAGCTACTACTGGCGGCATCTCGTGCTCGGCCTGCGCGACCGGTACCGCTGCATCGTGCCCGACCACATCGGCATGGGGCTGTCGGACAAGCCGGACGATGCCAAGCGCGCCGCACCGCGCTACGACTACACGCTGGCCTCGCGGATCGAGGATCTGCAGACGCTGCTGGCCCATCTGGGCATCGACGGCCCGGTGACGCTGGCGGTGCACGACTGGGGCGGCATGATCGGCTTCGGCTGGGCCCTCGGGCACCGGGCGCAGGTCGGGCGGCTGGTGATCACCAATACCGCAGCGTTTCCGATGCCGGCCGCCAAGCCGATGCCGTGGCAGATCGCGCTGGGACGTGACTACACGGTCGGCGAGTGGATGGTGCGCGGATTCAATGCCTTCTCGGCGGGCGCGTCCTGGTTCGGCGTGGAGCGGCGGATGCCGGCCGACGTACGCGCCGCGTATGTCGCGCCCTACGACAGCTGGGCCAACCGCATCAGCACGATCCGCTTCATGCAGGACATTCCGCTCGGGCC
>VFQP010000243.1_pt1 | contig 131153 bp, 139 predicted proteins | sample 3512351 | NCBI WGS metagenome assembly VFQP01 (sample SAMN10412372, study PRJNA504923) | tailings metagenome | isolation source: Relicate 1 Philex TSF1 revegetated site | place: Philippines: Tuba, Benguet | collected 2017-08-29
CGTCGACGAAGTCGCTCATCTTGATCCCTTCCTTGTCGAAGAAATCGTTGAGCTTCACGTAGTGGCCGTTCTCGGCCGAGCCGCCGATCCACTGCGAGTCACCGATGATCAGGTCGCAGAGCTTTCCCTTCGAGTTCAGTTCGTTGAGGAAGCGGTCGGCGTAGTTGGTCCACGGCACGAATTCGAACTTCATGCCGATGCCCGTCTGGGCGGTGAAGTCCTTGGACAGCTCGACCAGCGCATTCGCCGGGTCCCAAGCGGCCCAGCAAAGCGTCAGATCCTCGGCCTGTGCGACGCCGCTCACCGCCGTCGAGGCCAGCAGCCCCGTCGACAGCGCAAGCGTCAGTTTCGAAAGTCTGTTCATGCCTACCTCCCGTTTTGCGAAACCGGCGGATGACGGTTTCAAGAGCCCGCAAACCCCTCCCGAGGGGCCTCGACACAGGCAGGGAATACCGCCCCACCTTGTTGAGTGATTTGTTTAGTCAGCCAGTTTTTACTAAACACGGCAAGCGACAATTTGTGCTGCGTTGCAGCATAATGATCTTGCGATGCCGAAGCCCGATGGGTCAGCGTTGATGCCGTTTCAGCCGAAATATCGTGACTTTCAGCATGATAGAGCCAGTTCTTGCCGCAAGCCACTCGACCCGCCGAGCACAGATGGCGCCCCGCTTTTTGTTTAGTAAACTCCGTGGCGGTCGGTCATAGCCACCCTCGGAATCACCTATGATTAACACTTAGCGAATGCTAATTTAGATAGGCCGACGAGTGGCTGCTTTGGACCTAATAGGTCCCCGTGGAAGAAGGAGGAACATGACATGTTCGTCGCACGCTGGCAGATCGACGCGAAGTTCGGACACAAACAGGCCGTCATCGACGGTCTGAAGCAATGGGAGAAAGATGTCGGGCGGGCAGCCGGGACCGGCGACATGGACGTGAAGATCATGACCGGGTCGATCGGAGCGCGCGAGGCGACCGTCGAGGTCCATCACTCGGTGAAGAGCCTGGCGCAGTTGGAGAGCTTCTTCCAGGCTCTGGGCAAGAACGACGCCCACGCCAAATGGAGCAAGGGCATGGAAGAGCACGTCGTATCGGGCACGGCGTTCTGGCAGATCCTGCGCGTGATCTAGAGATGAAATGGGCGCGAACCTCGCGGTTCGCGCCCTGCCGGACTGTCTTGCGGCCCTCCGCTACGGCTCCGGGCGTTCGAACCCTTCGAAAGGTCCACCGGACTTTTCGATCCGCCTGCGGCGGACCGGGTTCTCACCCATGCGCGACCATGACGTGGCGGACGGCGGTGTAGTCCTCCAGCGCATAGAGCGACATGTCCTTGCCGTAGCCGGACTGCTTGAGGCCGCCGTGCGGCATCTCGTTGGTCAGCATGAAATGCGTGTTGATCCAGGTGCAGCCATATTGCAGCCGGGCCGCCGTCGCCATCGCACGCGACACATCCTTGGTCCATACCGACGACGCCAGACCGTAGTCGCTGTCGTTGGCCCAGCTGACCGCCTCGTCGACGTCCGAGAAGCGGGTCACCGAAACGACCGGGCCGAACACCTCGCGACGGACGATCTCGTCGTCCTGCAGCGCGCCGGCGACTACGGTCGGCTGGTAGAAGAAGCCGTTGCCGTCGCCGGGCTTGCCGCCCGTCGTGATCTCGATGTGCTTCAGTTCCGAGGCGCGCTCGACGAAGGAGGCGACGCGGTCGCGCTGGCGCTTGGAGATCAGCGGCCCGATCTCGTTCTCGGTGTCGTCGGGGCGGTTGAACTTGATGGTCGAGACCGCGGATGACAGGTCGGCGACGAGCTTGTCGTAGACCTTCTTGCCGGCATAGACGCGGCACGCGGCCGTGCAATCCTGGCCGGCATTGTAGTAGCCGAAAGCACGCAAACCGTTCACCACCGCGCCGACATCGGCGTCGTCGAAGACGATGACCGGGGCCTTGCCGCCGAGCTCGAGATGCGTACGCTTGACCGACTTGGCGGCTGCCTGGAGCACCTTCTTGCCGGTCGCGACGTCGCCGGTGATCGAGATCATGCCGATCTTCGGATGATTGATCAGCGCGTTGCCGACGCTCTCGCCGCGCCCGAGCACGACGTTGACGACACCTTCCGGCAGAACGTCGGCCAGGATGGTCGCCAGCTTCAGCGCGGTCAGCGGCGTCTGCTCCGACGGCTTGAACACCACCGTGTTGCCACCGGCGATGGCCGGAGCCAGCTTCCAGGCCATCATCATCAGCGGGTAGTTCCAAGGGGCGATCGAGGCGACGAGGCCGATCGGGTCGCGGCGGATCATCGAGGTGAAGCCTGGCAGATATTCGCCGGCGACCACGCCCGGCATGGTCCGGACCGCGCCGGCGAAGAAGCGGTAGCAATCGACGATCGCGGGAATCTCGTCGTTCAGCACGGCGTTGATCGGCTTGCCGCAGTTCAGCGCCTCGAGCGTGGCGAATTCCTTCGCCTCGGCCTCGATGCGCTCGGCGATCTTGAGCAGATAGCCCGACCGCTGGCCCGGCGTGGTACGCGACCAGGTGGCGAAAGCCTTCTCGGCCGCGGCGATCGCCGCCTCGATCTGAGACTGGCTCGCTTCAGGCAGCTTGAGCACCGTCTCGCCCGTCTTCGGGTTGAGGATGAGTTCCTCGGTCTCCGTCCCCTTCTCGAACTTCGAGCCGATCAGCATCTTGGTGTCCATGATCATCCTCCTGAAAATGCGACTACTTGCCTGATCCCGCGATCTGGTCGCCATCGCGGGTGAGATAGAAGGCCGCCAGGATCGGCAGCAGGGTGACGATCACCACCACCATGGCGACCACGTTGGTGACCGGCCGCTGGCGTGGGCGAACCAGTTCCTCGAGCATCCAGATCGGCAGCGTCTGCTGCTGGCCCGATGTGAAGGTGGTAACGATCACCTCGTCGAAGGACAACGCGAAGGCGAGCATGCCGCCAGCGAGCAGCGCGGTGCCGATGTTGGGCAGCACCACGTAGCGGAAGGTCTGGAAGCCGTTGGCACCCAGATCCATCGACGCCTCGATCATCGAGCCGGACGTCCGGCGGAAACGCGCAACCGCGTTGTTATAGACCACGACGACGCAGAAGGTCGCGTGGCCGAGAATGATCGTCCATGTCGAGAACGGGATTTCGGCAAGGCTGAAGGCCGACCGCAGCGCGATGCCGGTGATGATGCCGGGCAGTGCGATCGGCAGGATCACGAGCAGCGAGATCGTCTCGCGACCGAAGAAGCGGGTGCCCGACACGGCCGCGGCACAGAGCGTGCCCAGCACTAGCGCGATCGCGGTCGAGATAGCCGCCACCTGCACCGAAAGCTGGAGCGCCTGCCAGACATCGGGCCGGTTCCACGTTACCGCAAACCACTGCAGCGTGAAGCCGGGCGGCGGCCAAGCGTAGCTGCGTTCTTCCGTGGTGAAGGCGTAGACGAAGATCAGCAGGATCGGCAGGTGCAGGAAGGCGAGGCCGATGCCGGCCGCGACCTTGAGCGACAAAGGCGCGCGTTCGCCGCGGTCAGAGCGCATCGAAGGCCCCCATGCGCTTGGCGAACCACAAATAGAGCCCCATGACGACGATCGGCACGACGGTGAATGCGGCGGCAAGCGGGATGTTTCCCGCCGTTCCCTGGTGGGCATAGACCGCCTGCCCGATGAACAGCCGCGACGTGCCGATGACCTGCGGGATGATGTAGTCGCCAAGGGTCAGGGAAAAGGTGAAGATCGAGCCGGCAACTATGCCCGGCAGCGCCAGCGGGAACAACACGTTGCGGAACGTCTGCCCGGGCGATGCGCCGAGGTCCGATGACGCCTCGACCAGATTGCCCGGCACCCGCTCCAGCGCCGCCTGGATCGGCAGGATCATGAAGGGCATCCAGACGTAGACGAAGACGATGAAGGTGCCGGTCGCCGACAGCGACAGCGAGCTGCCGCCCACGACCGGGATGGACAGCCAGGCATCCATCAACCAGGTCAGGTGAACCTTCGCGAGCAGCCAGTTCAGGATGCCTTCCTTCGCGAGGATGAGCTTCCAGGCATAGACCTTGACGAGATAGCTGGACCACAGCGGCAGCATGATCGCCAGATAGAAGAAGGCCTTCCATTTGCCGCGCGCGTAGCGCGCCGCGAAGTAGGCGATCGGGAAGGCGATGACAGCCGAGGCAAGCGTCACCAGCGCCGCCATGGTGACGGTACGGCCGATGATGTCGAGGTTGGCCGGGCTGAGCAGCTCCGCGTATGTCTTGAACGTGAACTCCCGGTTGATCATCCCGGAGAACTCGTCGATCGAGAAGAAGCTCTGGAGCAAGAGCGCGAAGAGCGAGCCGAGATAGACTATGCCCAGCCAGAGGACCGGCGGCAGCAGCATCAGCACCAGCAGGAACGTCGGGCGCCGCCAGAACAGGTCAGACAGCGCGCCGGTGATCCCGCCCGTGGAGGGCAGGATCGCCGGAGCGGCGGATGCCGTCATGGCGGAAGCCGCCGTCATGCCTCGCCATCCATCAGATGCAGGCTTTCACGATTGAAGGTGAGGACGACAGCGTCGCCCTCGGCCGGTACCGCCGCGCCCGCCGGCAGGGTGGCTGCGAGGCGAAGTCCATCTGCATCGAGGATCACGCGGGTCGTCGAGCCGTGATACTGCCGCGAAACGACGCGCGCCGGCACGCCGTCGCCTGACGTGCCCGCCGCGACGCGGATCGCCTCCGGCCTCAGGCTGCCCCACTGGCGCTGGCCGGAATAGCGCTGCACGAAGTCTGGCGGCAGCACATTCGACGAGCCGACGAAGTCGGCGACGAAGCGGGATGCCGGCTTCTGGTAGATTTGCTGCGGCGTGCCAACCTGCATGATCCGGCCGTCGTTGAAGACTGCGACGCGGTCGGCCATGGACAGGGCCTCGCCTTGGTCGTGCGTCACGAAGATGAAGGTGATGCCGAGCGAGCGCTGAAGCGCCTTCAGCTCATCCTGCATGCTCTCGCGCAGCTTCAGGTCGAGCGCACCGAGCGGCTCGTCGAGAAGCAGGACCTTCGGCTGGTTGACCAGCGCACGGGCGAGCGCCACGCGCTGCCGCTGTCCGCCGGACAGCTGGCCAGGCTTGCGCGCGCCGTAGCCCGGCAGCTTGACCAGCGTCAAGGCTTCTTCGGCGGCGCGGCCACGATCAGCCTTCGACACGCCCTTGACCATGAGGCCGTAGGCGACGTTGTCCAGCACGTTCAGATGCGGGAACAGCGCGTAGTCCTGGAATACGGTGTTGACGTTGCGTCGGTAAGGCGGGACTCCCTCGGCACGCTCTCCGAAGATCGAGATGGAGCCCGCGGTCGGCTGCTCGAAGCCGGCGATGAGACGCAGACATGTCGTCTTGCCCGAGCCGGACGGACCCAGCATTGCGAAGAACTCGCCGGGGGCCACGTCGAGGTCGACAGCATCGACCGCACGCACGGCACCGAAATGGCGTGATATCTTCTGGAAGGAGACGGCTGGGGTCATGTGTCCGGATCGCTGTGCTCTGCGAATACGATACCCCTCATCCGTCTCGGCGCCATGCGCCGATCCTCCTTCTCCGACCTGGAGAAGGAGGGGCGCTAGCCTTCTCCCGTTGCGGGAGAAGATGGCCGAGCGGATCGAGGCCGGATGAGGGGTGACAACGCACCCCTCGGGCGATGGACGGATCAGCGGCCGCCGATGACGCCGATGTAGTCCGACACCCAGCGATAGTATGGCACGCACGCATCGCCCTGGGTGGCGCACTTGGTGGTCGGCGTGGTCCAGAACTTGACCTTCTCGAAGTTGTCGAGGCCGTTCGCCGTGCAGATCTCGGCGGTCAGCATGCCGCGCTTGTCGGTGCAGGCAGCCGGAACCGAGGGGTTGGCGCCGAACCAGACGCCGAGGTCGGACTGCAGGTTGGACGACAGCTGGTGCTCGAACCACTTGTAGGCGCAGTTCGGGTTGGCGGCGTCGACATGCATCATGGTCGTGTCGGCCCAACCGGTCACGCCTTCCGCGGGGAATACGGAGGCGACAGGCTGCTTCTCACCCTTCAGCAGGTTGACCTGGAACGGCCAGGATCCCGAGGCGACCACGCCTTCGTTCTTGAAGTCGTCGATCTGGATGAAGGCGTCGTGCCAGTAGCGGCCGACCAGCTTGCGCTGCTGGCGCAGCAGTTCGAGCGTGGCCTTGTACTGGTCCTCGGTCAGCTCGTAGGGGCTCTTGATGCCGAGCTCCGGCTTGTGGGTCATCAGATAGAGCGCGGCGTCGGCGACGTGGATCGGGCCGTCATAGGCCTGCACGCGGCCCGCGTTGGACTTGCCGTCGTCGAGGGTCATCTCCTCGAACACGACCTTCCAGGAAGTCGGCGCCGTCTTGATGACGTTCGTGTTGTACATCAGGACATTGGGACCCCACATGTACGGTACGCCGTAGTGCACGCCGTCGACCGTGTGCCACGGGGCGTTCTTGAGGCGGTCGTCGACCGTGTTCCAGCTCGGGACGAGGTCGATGTTGACCGGCTGGACGCGCTTGCCGGCGATGAGGCGCAGCGACGCGTCGCCGGACGCGGTCACAAGATCGAAGCCGCCCTCGTTCATCAGGGCTACCATTTCGTCCGATGTCGCCGCAGTCTTGACGTTCACCTTGCAGCCGGAGTCGGCCTCGAACTTGGTGACCCAGTCGAATTCCTTCATGGTCTCGCCGCGCTCGATGTATCCGGCCCAGGCGACGATGTTGAGCTGGCCTTCGCCCGCCCCGATCTCCTTGACCTGAGCGACCGCCTGACCGGCGAAGCTCATCGCCAGCGCGATGGCCGTGCATGATTTCAGCAAGTTCTTCATCGTGACGTCTCCCATTGGAGGGAACCGCTCGCTGCGGCGGCTTAATCCCTGGGCATGAACGTGCTGCGAATCCCCAACATTCGCAAATTCATTTGTCAGAAGGGTGATATCGGTTTTTCCGATACCTCTTTTGCTTGCGAATGTGGACAGTCACCGGTGGCGCGTCGGCCTCTGCGATTGGGCGACGCCAATAAAGTCGCGCGCCGCCTGCGACAGGCCCGAGCCACGCCGCCAGACCATGCCGACCTGCACCGCCGGCAGAGAGCCCGAAACGTCGCGGCTCTCGATGCGGTCGCCTTCCAGCGACCACGGCCGATAGACGAGATCGGGCAAAAGAGCGACGCCGGCACCTGTCGCGACAAGGCTGCGCACCGCCTCGACCGAGCGCGTGCGGAAGGCGACATGCGGCCGGGCACCGAGGGCCGTCAGCAGCTTGCCTGTGTTCTCTTCCACCTCGTCGACGGTGAGCATGATCAGCGGCTCGCGGGCCACGTCGGCGAGGCCGATGATGTCGGCTCCGGTCAGGCGGTGGCCAAGCGGCAGCCAGAGACGGTAGGGCGACACTTCGATGATCTCCGCCTGCAGCGCCATTCGATCGCGCAGGTTGGAGATGACCATCACCGCCACGTCGAGTTCGCCGCCGACCAGCAGGTGCTCGAGGTAGTCGCCATTGTCTTCGATCGCGGAGACTTCGACACCGGGCAACGCGCGGCGATACCGCGCCAGCAGATCGGACAGGACGTAACCGGCGACGAGGGAGGTGACGCCGAGCAGCAGCCGGCCGCCGGTGGTCGCGGACTCGTTTGCGAAGGTCAAGCGCGCATCGGCGACACCGGCGAGGATCTTCGTGGCATGCCGCAGGAACTGGTGGCCCTTGTGTGTGATCGACAGACCGCGGGGATGGCGCTCGAACAGCGAAACGCCGAGATCGCCTTCCAGTTCCTTGATCGCCTCGGTCACCGACGACTGCGAGATCGACAGGCTTTGCGCCGCGCGCGAAACCGTACCCTGCTCTGCGACCGCGACGAAGAACTGCAGCTGGCGGATGGTGAAGGCCATGGCTCGACTAAGCACGGCCGGTCAGGATTGCAAAGCCGCGCCCTTGACACTGCCGTCATATCGTAACTATTAAAGTTACATGAAACGCAACAGCAAGCTGTCGGCGGCCTTGCACGCCCTTGTCCATCTCGCCCAGGCGAAGGATGGCGTCATGACCTCGGAGCAGGTCGCGCAGTGCCTCGACACGAACCCCGTGGTCGTGCGGCGCATGGTCGCCGGCCTCAAGGACGCGGGCATCGTTACCTCGGCCAAGGGCCCGGGCGGCGGCATCGCGCTCGCGCGGCCAGTCGCGGCAATCAGCATCGCCGACGTCAGCGCCGCGCTGGACGATCCGCTGATCCGGCTCGGGACGGAGGTCGAGACGCCGACCTGCCTCATCGAGCGTAGCGTCGTGTCGCGGCTCGAAGGATTCCGCATCGAGGCCGAGCGCCTGCTTGCCGAACGGCTCCGGGGCATGACTCTCGCCGACATCATCGACGACATCGGCGAGAGCTTCGCCGACCATCACAGGAAGAAGCACCATGGTTCATGACGTGATCGTCATCGGCGGCGCCTTCGCCGGCCTTTCGGCGGCGCTGCAGCTTGGCCGCGCCCGCCGATCGGTGCTGGTCATCGACGCAGGACTGCCGCGCAACCGCTTCGCGGCACACTCGCACGGCTTCCTCGGCCAGGACGGCAGGACGCCTGGCGAGATTCTCGCGGTCGCACGGCAGCAGCTTGATCGTTACGCCACGGCGACGGTCATGACCGGGGAAGCAACGGCTGCTCGCCCCACAGTTCGCGGCTTCGAGGTGGAAACTGTCGACGGTCGACGCTTCGAGGGCGCGCGACTGGTACTGACGGGCGGCGTCAAGGACACGCTGCCGTCGGTACCGGGCGTCGCAGAAGAATGGGGCCGGTCGGTCTTCCAGTGCCCTTATTGCGATGGCTATGAAGTCGGCGGCGGCCCCATCGCAGTGCTCGGCGTAGGCCCGATGTCGTCGCACCAGGCGCTGCTGCTTTCCGAATGGGGCGATGTGACTTTCTTCCTCAATGGTGGCGCGGAGCCAGACGCTGAGCAGCGGGCAGCACTTGCCCGCCGCAACGTGAAGATCGAAGCCGCTACCGTCGCCCGCTGGTCGGAAGACGATGCCGGGTCCATGGGCTTCGACATGGCCGACGGCCGCCGCATCCACGCCAAGGCGCTGTTCACCGCGTCGCGGACCGCGCTTTCGAGCCCTATCGCCGAGCAACTCGGCTGCGCGTTCGAGCAGGGACCGCAGGGCGCCTATCTGAAGGTCGACGACCGGCAGCGTACCAGCGTCACGAACATCTTCGCGGCAGGCGACGCCGCCCGACCGATGCACAGTGTGGCGCTCGCCGTGGCGGGCGGCGCGATGGCCGGCATCGCCGCCCACCAGTCACTGGTGTTCGACGTCGCGGCTTGAACGTCAGCGAACTGCTACCGACAGCGCCACTCCGGCCTGGGCGAGAGCCGCCGCGATGTCTTCGGGCGGCGGCCGGTCGGTCACGAGTTCGGTGAACGTCTCGAACGGTGCCACCTGCACGAGGCCCCGCCTGCCGAACTTGGTGTGGTCGGTGATCACCACCTTGCGCGCCCCGCGTGACAACAGCATCCTCGCGAACTCCGTCTCCTCCAGCACGTAGTCCATGACGCCGGTGGCGGCGTCCACCGCGCCGGCCGACACCACTGCGTGGTCGACCGAGAAGCGCGACACGAACTCGATCGCGGAGACACCGAAGGCAGCCCCGCTGTCGCTCCTGAGTTCGCCGCCGGCCATGTAGACCTTGTTGCCGTTCACGGTCGCCAGGGTGCGCGCAATATCCGACGAGTTGGTCACGACCGTCAGGCGACGATGCCCGAGCAGTTCTCGGGCGAGGAAGCTCGTCGTCGTGCCCGTGTCCAGCATGACGGACTCGCCGTCTCTGATCGTTCCCGCGGCATGCCGCGCGATGGCGCGCTTGGCCTCGGCATTCTCGCGCATGCGCCGCTCGAACGGCGCCTCGCCGGCCATCGCCGGCAGGCCGATCGCACCGTGCATCTTCAGGATCGTGCCGTCACCGGTGAGCGGCTTCACGTCGCGGCGCACGGTTTCCAGTGAAACACCGAGCCTGGCCGCCAGGTCGGCGATGGTGATCGTGCCTTCCTCGTTCAGGAGGCGAAGTATCTCGCCGTGGCGTCTGGAATGGTTGACCGGCCGCATGGACAGAACCTCGAATTTCTGACCGGTTTCTAGGCAATCGCGACGTTTCATACAATCCGCGGGGCAGCAATCGGTCAGACCCGCGGGAAAATGCCACGACATCGCGTTGACAGCCCGTCTATCGCGCGTGAGACTGCGGGTTCGCAGACAGATGCGGAGAGCTTGCCCGCCGAACGAGGCGAGCCGCGTGTCGCATGCGCCAACAGAGGGTGAGCAGGAGGCTCCAGATGGATTTCCGCAGATATTTTTCCACTTCCGCGCTGGCGCTCGCCGCCGCGCTCGTTTCGATGCCGGCCGGCGCGCAGGAATCGACCGACCCGATCAAGCTGACGCTCCACGACTGGACCGGCCAGCTGATCACCACCGAGCTGATGGGCGAGGTGCTCAAGAAGGCCGGTTACAACGTGGAATACGTGCAGGCCGACTATCTGGCGCAGTTCGCGGGCCTGGAAACCGGCGACCTGCATGTGGCGATGGAGATGTGGGAGACCACGGGCCGCGATGCGATGGACGCATCGACCGCCACGGGCAAGACCGAGGTGTTCGGCCCGACCGGCATGAAGGCCAAGGAAGAGTGGTGGTATCCGGAATACATGAAGGCGAAGTGCCCCGGCCTTCCCGACTGGAACGCGCTGAAAGATCCCGCCTGCGCCGAAGCGTTCTCGACGGCCGAGACAGCGCCGAAGGGCCGCTACCTCGGTGGGCCCGTGACCTGGGGCGGCTATGACGACGAACGCGTCGCGGCGCTCGACCTGCCCTTCGAGGTCATCCATGCTGGCACCGACGCGGCGCTCTTCGCCGAACTCGAGAGCGCCTACCAGCGGCAGGCGCCGATCATGCTCTGGATCTATGCGCCGCATTGGGCGCCGGCCAAGTACAAGGGCGAGTGGGTCGCGTTCCCGGAGTATACGAAGGAGTGCTACACCGACCCGGCCTGGGGTTCGAATACTGCCGCACAGTATGACTGCGGCAAGCCGTTCGGCGAGATCTGGAAGGTCGGCTGGTCTGGCGTGAAGGACAAGTGGCCGGGCGCCTACAAGGCGATAAAGGCCTTCACCATCGACAACGACCAGATGGGCCAGATGATCACCAAGGTCGACCTGGAGGGCCAGAAGGTATCGGACGTGGTCGCCGAGTGGATCGGCGCCAACGAGGCCACCTGGTCGCAGTGGATCAAGAAGTGACGATGGACGCTGTCGATCCCTCCCCCTCGCGGGGAGGGAGCACGGCGAAGCTAGTCTGCCGCGACGTATGGAAACTGTTCGGATCGGGCGCGCGGGATTTCCTCTCGCGCGAGCCGGTCCCGACTGCCGAGCGGTTGCAGTCGGAGGGGCTGGTCGCCGCCGTTCGCGCAGTCAACCTGGACGTACGCGAAGGCGAGATCTTCGTGATCATGGGTCTGTCGGGCTCGGGCAAGTCGACTCTGGTGCGCTGCCTGTCGCGCCTGGTCGAGCCGACGGCCGGCGAAATCCTTTTCAATGGCGAGAACCTGCTCGCGGCCAGTGACAGCCGGATGATCGAGATCCGCCGGCACCAGATGGGCATGGTGTTCCAGAATTTCGCGCTGCTCCCGCACATGACCGTGCTCGCCAATGTCGGCTTCCCGCTGGAAGTGCAGGGCGTCGCGCGCGCGGAACGCGAAGCGCGGGCGAAAAAAATGATCGACCTCGTCGGCCTCTCCGGCAAGGAAAGCTTCTTTCCACGCGAGCTTTCCGGCGGCCAGCAGCAGCGGGTCGGCATCGCCCGGTCGCTCGCCGTGGAGCCTGAACTGTGGTTCCTCGACGAACCTTTCTCGGCGCTCGACCCCCTGATACGCCGCGAGATGCAGGACGAATTCCTTCGCCTGCAGTCGGTGCTGAGCAAGACCATCGTCTTCATCACACACGACTTCGACGAGGCAATCCGGCTTGCCGACCGCATCGCCATCATGAAGGACGGCGCAATCGTCCAGGCCGGAACGCCCGAAGACCTCGTGCTCAAGCCGGCCGACGACTACGTCGCCGCCTTCACGCGCAACGTGTCCAGGGCCAAGGTGGTGCGGGCGGCGTCGCTGATGCGTGATGGCGACGGCACCTTGCTGCCGGTGGCGATCGGCCCGCGCGCCACCATCGCCGAGGCCGCACCGCTCTTCCGCAACGGCGCCGAGAAGCTCTCCGTCGTCGACGCCGACGGCCGGCCGATCGGCGCGCTCGACCGCGACGACGTGGTCGACCTCATGATGCGAGGGTGACCATGTCGCCCCCGGTCTCCCCTTCGATCGACAACTCAGTCATCCGCCGCGTCGGACGTCCGCTCGGCTGGGCCGCCATCGACCGGGCCTGGGCGGCGGCGCTCGTCGCCTTCGTGCTGTTCTGGCAGTTCGGCGACGGCCTCAAATGGGCATTCGTCTATCCGAAGGAATGGCTGATCCCGGCACAGCGCTGGATCGGCGACTTCACCAAGTGGCTGGTCAACGAGGCGAGCTTCGGGCTCTTCACCTTCACCGACCTGACGCGGGCGATCGCAGCCGTCATCGACGTTCCGTATCGCGTCGTGCTCAGCCTGCTGTCGACCGGCCTGCTGTCGGGCCAGGGCTCCGGCGCCGTCCAGATCCTGCCGCCTCTCTCATGGATCGGTGTGATCGCGGTCGTCACGCTGATCGGCCACCGCTATGGCGGGTGGCGGCTGGCTCTGACCGCTGGCTCCTGCTTCCTCTATCTCGCGATTTTCGGGCAGTGGACGAGCGCCATGGTGACGCTGGCGTCGATCCTCGTCGCCGTGCCGATCGGCGTTGCGGGGGGCTTGCTGCTCGGCATCGCAGCCTGGCGCTGGCCGCGCTTCGAACGGGCGCTGACGCCGTTGCTCGACCTGATGCAGACGATTCCGGTCTTCGCCTATCTCGTGCCGATCCTGATCCTGTTCGGTTTCGGCCCGACCTCGGCGGTCGTCGCGACGGTAATCTACGCGATGCCGCCCATGACCCGCATCGCGACGCTGGCACTGCGCGGCGTCCCATCGGAGGTCGTCGACCTCGGCAGGATGATCGGCTGCACGCGCCGACAGATGACCTGGAAGGTCATGGTGCCGTCGGCCCGCGAGAGCCTGATGGTCGGCGTCAACCAGGTGATCATGCTGTCGCTCAACATGGTCATCATCGCATCCATGATCGGCGCGGGCGGCCTCGGCTTCGACGTGCTGGCGGCGCTGCGCCGCCTCGACATCGGCGCCGGCCTGGAAGCCGGCCTCGCGATCGTCGCCCTGGCCATCGCGCTCGACCGGCTGAGCCAGGCCGCCGCCCGCCAGACCGCAAGACCGCATGGCGACAGGGTCTTCGTCGAGCGGCACGGCTACCTGATCGCCGGGCTCGCCTTCGTGCTGGTCACGGGTCTCGTCGGCGTCGGCCTGCGTGACATCCAGACCTATCCGGAAGCGTGGCAGATCTCGACGGGAACCTTCTGGTCCGAGATCGTGAAGTGGATCAACATCAATTTCTTCGACGTGTTCGAAGCCATCAAGAACGCGGTCCTGCTGAACGTGCTGGTGCCTGCGAAACGGCTGCTCGGCGGCCTGCCATGGCTTGGCGTCGTGGCCCTGCTTGCCTTCGCCGGCTGGCGGCTCGGCGGCTCGCGGCTCGCCGTCACGACGGGTCTGCTTTCGCTCGCGATTGCCGCGACCGGGCAGTGGGAAAAGGCGACGATCACCGTCTATCTGTGTGGAATCTCCGTGATCTTCGCGGCGCTGATCGGCATTCCGATCGGCATCATGGCCGCCGAGCGCGAGCGGTTGTGGCGCGGCGTGCAGGTGGTGATCGACACGCTGCAGACGCTCCCGTCGTTCGTCTACCTGATGCCGGCCGTCATGTTGTTCCGGGTCGGCGACTTCACCGCCATGCTGGCCGTCGTCGCCTATTCGATCGCGCCGGCCATCCGCTACACGGCGCTCGGGTTGCAGAAGGTCGACCCGAGGATCGTCGAGGCCGGCCGCGCGATGGGGTGCACGCCATGGCAGTTGCTCAAGAAGATCAAGCTCAAGCTGGCGCTGCCGGAGATCATGCTGGGCATCAACCAGACGATCATGTTCGCGCTGTCCATGCTGGTCATCACCGCCCTGGTCGGCACGCGCGACCTCGGCCAGGAGGTCTACATCGCGCTGACCAAGGCCGACACCGGCCGAGGTCTCGTAGCCGGACTCGCCGTCGCGTTCATCGCCATCATCGCCGACCGGCTGATCTCGGCCGGCGCGGCAAGGACGAAGAAGCGACTGGGGCTCGCTCCATGACCGCACACGACCGCATCCGCGCCATCCCGATCTGGAACGGGGCGATCGACATCGCACCGCTCAAGGGCGGCCTGTCGAACGAGAGCTGGGTTGTCACCGACGCCAGCGGGAAACACGTCGTCCGTTTCGGGCAGGATTTCCCCTTTCATCACGTCTTTCGCGAACGCGAGATCATGGTCGCGCGCGCCGCCCATGCGGCGGGTTTCGCGCCGGCCGTGCGCTACGCGCAGCCCGGCATGATGGTGACCGAGTTCCTCGGTGCCAAGACCTACGGCGCCACCGACGTCCAAGAGAACGCCGCGCGCGTTGCCGCGCTGGTCAAGCGTTTCCACGACGAGATGCCGCGCCATGTCACTGGCGCCGGCTTCATGTTCTGGGTATTCCATGTCATCCGCGACTATGCGCGCACCCTTCAGGCGGGCGACAGCCGGATGGTCCTGCGCCTGCCGGAATTCCTGACGCTCGCCGAGGAACTGGAGACCGCGCAAGCGTCGCTGCCGATCGTCTTCGGGCACAACGACCTGCTTCCCGCGAACTTCCTCGACGATGGAAAGAAACTCTGGCTGATCGACTTCGAATATGCCGGCTTCAACACCGCCATGTTCGACCTAGCCGGCCTGTCGTCGAACGCCGGCTTCGACGAGACGCAATCCGAGGCGCTGCTGACCGACTATTTCGGCGTAGCGCCCTCGCCCGACATCCTCCGCTCGCTCGCCGCCATGCAGGTCGCGTCGCTACTGCGCGAAACGATGTGGAGCATGGTTTCCGAACTCCACCTCGACGCGCCCGGCGCCGACTACGTCGCCTACACGGCCGAGAACCTGGCCCGCCTCGACGCGGCGCTGGATGCCTACAGAACAAGATACGGGAAGACACGCCCATGACCCTGCCCAGCCATGCCGCGATCGTCGTGATCGGCGGCGGCATCATCGGCTGCTCGACGGCCTACCATCTGGCGCGCGACCACAAGGCCGATGTGGTCTTGCTGGAACAGGGCAAGCTGACGTCCGGCTCTACCTGGCATGCGGCGGGCCTGGTCGGGCAATTGCGCTCGTCGGCATCGATTACCCGTGTGCTCAAGTATTCCGTCGAGCTGTACAAGGGCCTGGAGGCCGAGACCGGGCTCGCCACAGGCTGGAAGATGACAGGGTGCCTGCGCCTCGCCACCAATGCCGACCGCTGGACCGAGTTCCAGAGGCTCGCCACCACGGCGAGAAGCTTCGGCATGGACATGGCGCTGCTGACGCCGGCCGAAGTCAAGAAGATGTGGCCGCTGATGGAGGTCGGCGACCTGATCGGCGCGTCGTGGCTGCCGACCGACGGACAGGCCTCGCCTTCCGACATCACGCAGTCGCTCGCCAAGGGCGCGCGCATGCACGGTGCGAAACTGTTCGAGGAGGTGCGCGTCACCGGCTTCGACATGAAGGGCGGCCGCATCGTCGCGGTCAAAACGAACAAGGGCGACATCGCCTGCGAGAAGGTGGTGAACTGCGCCGGCCAGTGGGCGCGGCAGGTCGGCGTGTTGGCCGGCATCAACGTGCCGCTTCAGCCGGTCAAACACCAGTACATCATCACCGAGAAGATCGACGGGCTGGCGACCGACGCGCCGACCATCCGCGACCCCGACCGGCGAACGTACTTCAAGGAAGAGGTCGGCGGGCTGGTGATGGGCGGATACGAACCGAACCCTCAGGCCTGGACAACCGGCGACGTGCCGAACGACTGGGAATTCCGGCTGTTCGACGACGATTTCGACCATTTCGAGCAGCACATGGCGCAGGCGATCGAGCGGGTGCCGGCGCTGGAGAAGGTCGGCGTGAAGCAGATGATCAACGGGCCGGAAAGCTTCACGCCGGACGGCAATTTCATCCTCGGCGTCGCCCCGGAATGCGCCAACATGTTCGTCGGCGCAGGCTTCAACGCCTTCGGCATCGCGTCCGGCGGCGGCGCGGGATGGGTGCTGGCGCAATGGGTCGTCGATGGCGAGGCGCCGCTGGACCTCTGGGTAGTCGACATCCGACGCTTCTCGGGCATGCACCGCGACCGCGACTGGGTGCGCGACCGGACGCTTGAGGCCTATGGCAAACACTACACGATCGGCTTCCCGCACGAAGAGTACGAAAGCGGCCGGCCGCGCATCGTTTCGCCGCTCTACGATCGCCTGAAGGGCCTTCGCGCGGTGTTCGGCTCCAAGCTCGGCTGGGAGCGTCCGAACTGGTTCGCGCCGGCCGGCGTCGAGACGAAGGACGTCTACTCCATGGGCCGCCAGAACTGGTTCGGCCCGGTCGGCGACGAGCACGCGCATGTGCGCGAAAAGGTCGGCATCTTCGACCAGTCTTCCTTCGCCAAGTACGAGATGACGGGAGCGGACGCGTCGCGCGCGCTGGACTGGATTTGCGCCAACGACGTGGCGAAGCCCGTCGGGCGGCTGACCTACACGCAGCTGCTCAACAGCCGCGGCGGCATCGAGGCGGACCTCACCGTAGCGCGGCTTGCCGAGGACCGTTTCTACATCGTCACCGGCACAGGCTTTCGCACCCACGACTTCGGCTGGATCCGCGATCACGTGCCTGACGGCCTCGATGCGACACTTGCGGACGTGACCGAGGAGTTCGGTACGCTGTCGCTGATGGGACCCGGGGCGCGCGACGTGCTGGCCGCGGTGACGAAGGCCGACGTCTCGAACGCCGCGTTCCCGTTCGGCCACGTGCGCGAGATCGGCATCGCCGACGCGACGGTACGCGCGCTGCGCGTCACCTACGTCGGCGAACTCGGGTGGGAGCTGCATGTGCCGATAGCCGCGACGCGCGATGTGTTCGACGCGCTGATGACGGCCGGCAGTCCGCACGGCATCCGGCCCGTGGGCTACCGCGCACTGGAGTCGCTGCGGCTCGAGAAAGGCTACCGTGCGTGGGGTTCCGATATCACGCCGAACGACACACCCTTCGAGGCAGGCCTCGGCTGGGCGGTCAAGCTGAAGAAGAATACCGACTTCATGGGCCGTCGCGCACTGGAGGCGGCGGCCGGCGCGCCGCTGAAAAAGCGCTTCGCCGGCTTCACCGTCGATGATGCGTCGGTCGTGCTGGTCGGCCGCGAGACAATCCTGCGCGAAGGCGAGCCGGTCGGCTATCTGACTTCGGGCGGGTTCGGCACCACGCTGGGCAGGAACATCGGCTACGGCTATGTCCGCAATGCCGACGGCGTCTCGGACGACTTCCTGCGGTCGGGCCGCTACGAGCTGGTCGTGGCGATGGAGCGGACGCCGGCCAGGATCCATCTGGAACCGATGTTCGATCCGTCCAACCAACGGGTGAAGGCATGATCCGCGCGACGCTGCTCATGCTCCCGGCCGTGGCGATGGCCACCGCCGTGTCGGCCGCCACGATCGACATTCGCGACTGCCCGATCGATACCCTCGTGTTCGTCGACCCCTGGGCGAACGGCGAATTCGCAGTCCGACGCGTCGGCACGGATCAGACCTGGCAATGCCCGGATGGCGTCCAGCCCCCGGACGTCAACTGCATGGGACCGTATGGCGAACTCGTGCTGGAGGGTATGTACCGTCAGTACCGGGACTCCAAGCCGGAGCTTACCTCGGCGATCTGGACCGTCGTCAAGGGCGTGCCATGCTGCGGCTGGAGCGTCCAGGAGGGCGAGGTCAGCGCGATCGGTCGGGACAACTTCAAATGGCTGGCGCCGGGCGAGGCCCCGACGTTGCGCGACATGCCGTGGCTGTCGATCGACTCCGACGAGATGCTGGCCTTCAACAATCCGGTCTTCGCGACTTTCTGCACCACGAAATAGTTAGAGCCTCCTGAGCACCAGCCCGCGACTCGGCACGGTGCCCGTCTCGCCCGGCATCGAGACGTAGGGCATCGTCTCCTCGGCGCGCGCCACGATGCCGGCGCGTTCGAGCCTGGCGACTTCTTCCGAGAACCCGTCTTCCCAGAGCGTGTTCTTGACCGTCAGCACGATCGCGCCGCCGGGGCGGCAGATGCGGATCAGTTCCGGCAGGCCCTCGACGCCGACATGGCCGGAGGTGAAGACGCCGGCCGAGACGATCGCGCCGAAATGGCCGTCATGGAAGGGCAGCGGCCCGCCGAGCGCCAGGCAGTGGAGGGCCTTGTAGGCACGCTTCTTCCGCGCCTCGGCCAGCATGCCTTCTGAGATGTCCAGCGCCTCGACATGCGGATAGCCCATGATGCCCAGCCACTCGCCGATCAGGCCCGTCCCGGCGCCAGCGTCGAGCAGGGGGGCGGTACCACGCTCCACATGTCGCGAGATCAGGGCAAGCGCAATGGTCGGATGGCGATAGCCAGCCACCGCCATCTCTGCGTCGTAGCTGCCGGCCCAGCCGTCGTAGAGCGCCGCGACCTCCTCCGGCCGCTTCGCGCCATAGACCGCCCCGAGCGATCCGCCGTGCTTGCCGTCAGCCATGATGCATTCCGTCTGCTGGTTGTCATCCAGACAATAGCCAAGCGGAGAAATCTGTGGAACCGTCGCGTCGGCAGGGAATGGCGAAAGGTGGGGAATGAGCGACGACATCGTCCAGGCGCGCCAGGCGCTGAAGTCAATTCCGCAGCTGGCAGGCCACTCCGGCGAGATCATCCGGCTCGGCGGGCTGACCAACCTGGTTTTCCAGATCGGCGACTACTGCCTGCGGCTTCCCGGCAAGGGCACGGAGGAATACATCAACCGCGCCAATGAGGCGGTGGCGGCGCGCGAGGCTGCGAAGGCCGGCGTCAGCCCGCAGGTCATCCACGTCGACGGCGTCAGCGGCATCATGGTGACACGCTTTGTCGAGGGCGCGCAGACCATGTCGCCGGCGGCCTTCAAGCTGAATGCCGGCGCACCGGCCCGTGCCGCCGAGGCGTTCCGCACGCTGCACCGCTCCGGCGCTGTCTTCCCGTTCCGCTTCTACCTGTTCTCGATGATCGACGACTATCTGCGCATCCTGTCGACCAAGGACGTGGCGTTACCGGCCGGCTACCACGACGTGGTGTCGGAGGCAGAGAACATACGCACCGCGCTGTCGCGGCATCCAGCCCTGCTGGCGCCTTGCCACTGCGACCCGCTCTGCGAGAACTTCCTCGACACGGGCGACCGGATGTGGATCGTCGACTGGGAATACTCCGGCATGAACGACCCGCTCTGGGACCTTGGAGACCTCTCGGTAGAGGGCAAGTTCGGCGACGCCCAGGACGAGGAGATGATGCGCGCCTATTTCGGCGGCGAGCCGAGACCGGCCGAACGTGGCCGCATCGTCATCTACAAGGCCATGTGCGATCTCTTGTGGACGCTGTGGGGGTTGATCCAGCTCGCCAACAACAACCCGGCCGACGATTTCAGGGCTTATGCCGACGGCCGCTTCGCGCGCTGCCGGACACTGATGGAGAAACGCGATTTCGCCCGCCACCTCGCAGCCGTCGAGAAGGGTTGAGACACCTCAGTTCACGCCGCGCGGCACGGTCTCCGGCGGAACCTCCGATTTCACCTTCTGCCGGTGGACGATGAACAGGCCGGCCAGCACCACGATCGCAGAGCCGACAAGGACGCGCGTGCCCGGCACGTCGGCGAAAAACAGCCAGCCCAGCACGACCGCCCACAGCAGGAGCGTGTAGTGGAGCGGCGCGAGCGTCGAGGCGGGCGCCAGCTTCAGCGCCCGCGTGATCATCAGGTGCGCGCCGCACGAGACGATGCCGAGCAGGAGCATCGCGCCTAGATCGAGCGGCGTCGGGGTCGACCAGGCACCGATCGTCATCACGCCGCCGACGACCAGCGCGCCGATCGTCTGCCAGGTCACCAGCGTCGTGTCGGTCGTGCCGCGCAGGAACCGGTTCAGCACGATGCCGCCGGCGAAGGACAGGCTGCCGATCAGCGCGAAAATCGACGAGGTCGACAGGGCTGCGGCGGAGGGGTCTAGAATCACCAGGACACCTACGAAGCCGATCAGGATCGCCATCCAGCGCCGCCAGCCGACCCTCTCGCCAAGGAAGAAGTGGGACAGCGCCGCGACGTAGATCGGACCGGCCATGTAGAAGCTCATCACGTCAGCAAGCGGCAGGTACACAACGGCCGCATAGAAGAGCGCCGTATCGAGCGTCGTCAGTACGACACGCACGAATTGCAGCATGGGCCGCTGCGGCGTCCACAGGTCGGTCGCGCCGGAGCGCGCGATCATCGGCCCGAGCACGACAAAGGCGCCGATGGAGCGGATGAGCACGACCTGCCCGACCGAAAAGGACGCGACGAGCCATTTTCCCATGGCGTCATTCAGCGCGAACAGGAAGTCGCCGCCCAGCATCAGCAGGACGCCCAGCAGCAATGCGTTCTTCACCGTCGACCCCGTCGGCGGCCGATTCCGCCCGGCCGTGCTGTGCAGCATTCGGCGCCTTGCGGCAAACGCCAGTTCCCGTCGTTCGCTGGGCCTGCATCTTGCCGCGCGGTTGCCCGCGAAAAGCCACGATCGGCTCCTTCATTCCGCCGCCATGCCGAAGGGGATCCTGATTCCACGACCTCAACGCAAGCTCAGCGACGCCGACCGCCGCTGGCTCATGAAGGCTTTGGGCGTCGCTGCCGTGGCCGCGCTCCCCGGCTGCCAGAGCGTGCTGGATATCGGGCCGGGCGCAGTCGAGACGGAAACCGGTGAGGGGCAGCTTGCTGCAATCCGTTCGGCGCATGGGCTTCCGCCGCTTTCTTCCGACCGGACGCTCGAGCGGGCCGCGCTGGAACAGGCGAATTTCATGGCGCGCAGCGGCCGCATGGATCATACGACCGGCTGGGGCCGGGATTTCGCCTCGCGCATGAAGGACAATGGCGTCGAAGGAGCGGCGGCGGAGAATCTGGCGCACGGCGCGATGCCGGCGTCGAAGGTGTTCGCGATGTGGATGGCCTCCGACGGCCATCGCCGCAACATGCTCGACCCACGCTTCTCGAAGTTCGGACTGGCCGCCGTTTCCGAGGCCGGCAGCGGCCGGAAATACTGGGCGCTGGTGCTCGGCCGCTAGCGCGTCGCAGATCCTACACCCAGGACCGTGAACGACGCCCAGCTCGCGGGGTGTGCATCGGCCGCCGTCGCGGGCCTGTCCATCATGGCAAGCACCGATTTCTGCAAAGCTCTGGGCCAGCCGAGCGACGGGTCCGTCGAGTAGGCCGACGTCATGCCGGTCGTCAGCCGCACCGTCGGATCGGACGGGATCGACCAGAGCGTCACCAGCATCTGGCGGGCGCCCGCCGCGATGAAGCCGCGCGCGAGGCCCGACATCCATTCAGCGCGCGGCCGACCGTCGGCGCCGCCGGTGTTGCAGGCAGAAAGGATCACCAGATCGGCGTCGAGCCTCAGCGACATGATCTCGGACAGCGACAGGTATCCGTCACGGCCGGCCGTACCGCCCGTCTCAGGCGACAGCACCAGGCCAGGCTCAGCGAGACCACCCACCTCGCCGGCCAGGATGCCGTGGGTCGCGAAGGCGAGGACGCGGTAGTGGGTGAGCGTTCGCTCCGCCAGCCTCGTCTCGGTCGCATTGGCCGCCAGCAGCAGGTCCGTCTCCGGCGCGCCGAGCGAACTCGCGAGCGCCCGCAGTTCCGCAGCCGTTTCTGGCAGCGGCGCCAGGTCGGCAAGTCTTGCCGCGTCGATGCCGCCGTCGCGCTTATAGAGCGTCTCGACGTCCACGTCGGCCGCCGCGACGCTGCCCCGCAGCAGCGGGTTGCCAACGCCGAGGAAGGAAGCCGGCGCCTTCGAGACGGCCAGTCCCGATCGCTGGGCGACCAGCGAGCGGATGTTGGGCGCAAGCGAGACCGGGAACTTGCGGATCAGGAAAGGCTGGGACGCCCAGTCGACGCCGCCGGTCTCTCCGTCGCCGATCGGCGTCGCGCCACGCTGCGTGCCGGCGGACGCCGACGCACCCGCCTTCGAAACCGCCGCGCCAGTCGCCAGCATCGCCCATGGCAGACCGGGCAGAGGCCCGTCTCCGACCACGACGAGGTGGCCCACGCCATCGAGCGCCTTCTCGGCTGGCCGCAGCAGCAAGTCGTACAGCGCCGCAGCGTTCGCCATGTCGACCGCGCCGAACGTGGACGCCTCGCGGCGCAGCTGCGCGACCTTCTGGGTCAGGTCCGCCAGCGTCACCTTCGACGTGAACAGCACCGGATCACGGCCTGGCCGGACGACGAAGCCGTAAACCAGGTTCGAGCCCGCATGCAGCACGGCCAGCGCCTCGTCTGGCTGCAGGGCCGCGACCGCTTCAGCCACCGGCACCGGCGAAAGCGCCGCGAAGTCCTCCGACACGGTCAGCCGCTCGGCGATCACCGCCTCGGCTCTGGCGACCTCGGCAAGCGCCTCTGCGCGCCTTGCCTCGATCACCCAGGGGAGCTTGGAGGGGACGAGTTTTTCGAGCGAATCCAGCTGCGCGACCCGAGAACGGGAGTCGTCTCTCAGGTTGATTGCAGTACTCAGTTCGGGATCGGCCGTCAGGCGGCCCCGTACCGCGGCCTGCATCGCGAGGGCCGTTTCGCCCAGCATGGCAAACTGCATGTCCTCGAAGGCCTTGCCGGCCGCGCCGGGCACGTTCTTCGCACCTTCCGGCGACACGGCGAGAAGGAAGCGGAGTTGCGCCGCCAGCCGCATTGCCGGGCGGAACGCATTCAGGAGCAGCGCGGCCTGTTCGCTGCCTGCCTGCCAATCGTTGCCCAATCGGGTGCGCATGAGCGACATCGACCGGTCGATTTCGTCGTCGACGACACGCCAGTTCTTGTCCTCCAGCGCATAACGCGCGAGGCGCGCATGCATGGGTGCCAAGACCTTGGCGAGTTGCAGTCGCGCATCGTCGGTCAATGCGGGCAGCTGATCCTTCGATCCTTCCAGGGCAAGGCGCTTCATGCTCTCGAAGATGACCCGACCGGTCATGCCATAACCCGCCCGGTCGGCCGATCGGGCAAAACTGTCGAGGTTGTCGAAATAGGCATTGTCCGCGCCGAACTCGGCCATATGCATCGCGCCTGAGTCGACCAGGGCATCGGCCATGCGGCGCTTCTTCTGCAGGTTGCGCTCGATGATCATGTCGATCATCGGCTTTGGATCGGCGGCTGCATTGACGTCGACGTCGCCGCCCTGCGCCGCAAGCAGCACGATCTTCTTCCGATCGGCCGCTTTGACACCCCTGCGCACCAGATGGCGATCGACATCGGCGACCGTCCCGAGCCCTCCAAAGAGAACCGCCGTGTCGACCGCAGCGTCGGCGGAGGTCCTGACTTCGTCCGTCACCAACTCGCTACCCGACGTCATCACCGTGATCAGAAACTCGGCGGTGGCCGGATTTGCGATCATCCCGGCAAGGTCAGACGTCCAGCGCGACCAGAAACTCTCGAACGCCGGCCGCATGGCGACACCGCACCCATCGCAGAACTGCCCCCTGAGATGTTCGAGGTAGGCCTGCTGAACCGGAGCGAACTTGAGCCCCATCGTATCCTCGACCAGTGACAGATGTTCGACCGACCGGGCGATCATTTCGGTCGCGCCGTCGTCGTTCAGCTTCAGGTCTTCGTATCGGGCACGGAACAGGCTGTAGCTGGCCAGATCGGCCGGCCCCATCCGCGTCGCCTGCTTGGCAAGTTCATCCGCTTCCAGGACAAGGGAACGCAGACGGGCGGCGGTGCCGCTCTGCCACTCGAAATCCATCAATTCGCGCAGGACTTCGAAGCGTGCCTCCGCTGTGATGGCGGCGCCCGGCGAACTCCACCGCTGAGCGTCGTCCAGGAACATCTTTGCGACCGACGGCATGAGCATCGAGGCGAACACGTCCGCCGCGGAAAGTGCCATGCCGACCTCGTCCCGAGCCTCGCGCAGGACACCCTGTCCCTCGTAGAGCCGGGCCAGGGCGCGCATCAGGTCGCGGTACGTCGTCTCGTCGATGGCCCGCAAAGATGCCAGCTTCGCATAGGGAATCGAAGCACCGACAAAATCGGTCCGAAGCTCGGCGAACATCACGACCTCGTATGCCTCCGTCACGTAGGCGGCTTCGAGTTCAGGTCTTGAAAGCTGGTCCCTCATGATGGCGTTGGCCGCGGCGACGATCTCGTCCGTGGCCCAGCAGTCGGTATCGTCCACGCCCATCCCACCGGCTTCGACCGCGGCAAGCGAGCGCTCCAATCGCGCTCTCGCAATCGGCATCAGTGCCGTTGCCAACGCCTGTGCCGACGGATCGGACGCGCCAGCCGCGACGGCGCGCAGGAATGCGCCGTCCGCCTCGTAGCGCGCGCGCTCCGTGCCCGCGCCGGCCGCGATTTCCCGCATCAGCCGCGCAACCGACAAGGTCTCGCCGGCATCCTGCAATGCGCCCGCGAAGTCCGAAAGCAGGCTGATCTGGCGTGGCTGGTCACCCAGGATCAGGCGATGCCGCGAAATCGCGGCCATCTTCTCGCCAATTCCTCGCGCTTCCGTTTGCGCCATATCGACCAGATAATCAGCTTCGGCAGGTGAAGCTGCGAGTGCCAGCAGGTCCTCGAAGGACTGTCGCAGAATCTTCCGGGCACCTTCGCCATAGCGCGCCTCGTCGGCGATCCTCGCCACCCTGGCCCAGTCCGCGACGATGACAGAGACCAGGCCCGACCTGCCATGCTGGCGACCGACCTCCTCGGCACTTCGCTGAAGTCGCGGAAGCAGGGCCTGGGCCCTTGAACGACGCTCCTCGCTGAACTCCTCGGCAATCAGGCCGATCGCCTGGCGATGCACATCGTCGGCGACGAAGCGATCTTCGATGGCGAATGCCGGCAGCCTGTCGCACGTAGCCGCGTCCTGACCAGAGGCGACTTCCACCGAGACGAGAAGGAGCAGCGCTACCCCAGCCGCGCGCCCTGGGCACCACCCACGCTGCCTGCCCGCCATGTCTCCACCCCATGGGAACCCGGAAAGAGACTATCACCCGGAAGGCGCCGGACAGCAATCATGACGGTCGACGGTGCTCAGCCCGCCCTGTGTCGCCTGTTCACGCTTCCCGGCCGACCCGGCAGCGACAGCGCAGTATCGCGGTGCGGCCGTTCGGCCACGACCTTGCCGCGCGCCACGACGCAGACACGTTCGGCACGCAGCCTGAGCGCCTCGATCGGGTCGCCGGCGTCCAGAACGACGAGGCTCGCCTTCCTGCCGACTTCCAGCCCGTAGTCGCTGAGCCCCATGATCGCCGCGCTCTCGACGGTGACCATGTCGAAGCATCTGCGCATCTCGGCCGGCGACGACATCTGCGCCACGTGGAGGCCCATGAAGGCGACGTCCAGCATGTCGGCGGTGCCGAGCGAATACCAGGGGTCGAGCACGCAATCCTGGCCCCAGGCGACGCGGATGCCCAGCGCCTGCATCTCCTTGACGCGAGTCAGGCCGCGCCGCTTGGGGAAGGTGTCGTGGCGGCCCTGCAGCATGATGTTGATCAGCGGGTTGGGTATCGCCGCGACCTCCGCTTCCGCCATTATCGGCAGCAGCTTGGAGACGTAGTAATTGTCCATCGAATGCATCGATGTCAGGTGCGAGCCGGCCACCCTGCCCTGCAGACCCAGCCGCTGCGTCTCGTAGGCGAGCTGCTCGATGTGGCGCGACATGGGGTCGTCCGTCTCGTCGCAATGCATGTCGACCAGCAGGCCGCGCTTCGCGGCGATCTCGCAGAGCTCCGTCACCGAGCGCGTGCCGTCGGCCATGGTGCGCTCGAAATGCGGAATGCCGCCGACGACGTCGACGCCCATGTCGAGCGCGCGGATGGTGTTCGCCCGCGCCGTCGGGTCCCGGTAGAGCCCGTCCTGGGGGAAGGCGACGAGCTGGAGGTCGATGTAGGGCGCGACCGTCTTCTTCACGTCGAGCAGCGCCTCGACGGCGAGCAGCCGATCGTCGCAGGTATCGACATGGGTGCGGATGGCGAGCAGGCCCATCGAGACGGCCCAGTCGCAATAGGCGAGCGCCCGTTCCTTCACCGCCTCGTGCGTGAGCAACGGCTTCAGTTCGCCCCAGAGCGAGATGCCTTCCAGCAGCGTACCGGACCTGTTGATGCGCGGAATGCCGTAGGAGAGCGTCGCATCCATGTGGAAGTGCGGGTCGACGAAGGACGGCGAGACGAGACAGCCGGCGGCATCGACGACCCGTCCCGCATCCGCAGCGATTCCGGGTTCGATCGCCGCGATCGTCCCCGCCCGGATGCCGATGTCGGCCTGCCTGCCATCCGGCAGGGCGCCGCCCTTGACGATAAGGTCGAAGCTCATCTTTCGCCTTTCTGGTACGGGATCATCAGCGCCTTCGGATAGGTGGCGCGGCGCGCCACGAGTACCAGCGCCGCAATCGACAGCACGTAGGGCAGCATCAGGAACACCTGGTATGGCACGATGCCGCCGGAGATCTGCTGGAGCCTGATCTGATAGGCATCGAAGGCGGCGAAGAGGATGGCGCCGGCCAGCGCCTTGCCCGGCCGCCACGAGCCGAAAACCACGAGCGCGATGCAGATCCAGCCGCGGCCGTTGATCATCTCGAAGAAGAAGGAATTGAATGCCGACATGGTAAGGAACGCGCCGCCGATCGCCATCAGCGCGCTACCGACCATCACGGCGCCGATGCGCATGCCGGTCACCGAGATGCCCTGCGCCTCGACGGCGGACGGGTTCTCGCCGACGGCGCGGACCGCCAGGCCGAGCGGCGTACGCGCCAGCACCCAGGCGACCACCGCGACGGTGACGAAGGCGAGGTAGGTGAGCGGCGTTTGGTTGAACAGGGCCGGGCCGACGATCGGGATATCGGACAGGAAGGGGATGGCGAGCGGCTGGAACGGCTCGATCTTCGGGGGCGACGTCACTTCCGGCAGGACGACACGATAGGTGAAGTAGGAAAGGCTCGTGGCGAGCAGCGTGATGCCGATGCCGACCACATGCTGCGACAGGCCGAGCGGCACGGTGAGCAGCGCATGCAGCAGCCCGAACGTCATGCCGACGAGCGCGGCGACCAGCACGCCGGTCCACAGGTCACCGCCGGCATAGACGGTCAGCCAGCCCGAAAAGGCGCCGGCCACCATGATGCCCTCGATGCCGAGGTTGAGCACGCCGGCCCGCTCGCAGATCAGTTCGCCCATCGTCGCGAAGATCAGCGGCGAGGCGATGCGGATCGCGGCGACCCAGAAGGAAGCTGTGAAGAGGATTTCGATCGCTTCGATCACCGCCACCTCACCCGGTATCTGGTCAGCATGATCGCGACGACCATGGTCAGCAGCGACAGCGCCACCATGACGTTGGCGATGTAGGTCGGCACCCCGGCGGTGCGACTCATTGCGTCGGCGCCAACGAAGACCGCGGCGACGAAGATCGCCGCCACGACGACGCCGAGCGGGTTGAGCAGCGCCAGCATCGCAACGACGATGCCCGAGTAGCCATAGCCCGGCGACAGGTCGAGCGTCAGGTTTCCCTTCAGGCCCGCCACCTCCGAAAAGCCGGCGAGCGCCGCCAGCCCGCCCGAGAGGAGCGCGGTCTTCACAAGCACGCGGTTGACAGGGATGCCGGCGAAGCGTGCGGCTTCAGGACTGTGGCCGACGGCACGCATTTCGAAACCCAGCGCCGTCTTCTTCAGGATGATCCAGACGGCGACGGCGCAGGCCAGCGCCAGTACGAAGCCGTAGTGCAGCCGTCGGCCGGTGACGATCCTCGGCAGCCGGGCCTCGTCGACCAGCTTTTGCGACTGCGGCCAGCCAAGACCGGTCGGGTCCTTGAGGATGCCCTCGAGCAGCATCGACACAAACAGGATCATGATGAAGTTGACCAGCAGCGTGGTCACCACCTCGTCGACCCCGAAGCGCGTCTTGAGGATTGCCGGTCCGAGCAGCAGCAGGGCGCCCGCGATCACCGCCGCGCCGATGATGAGCGGAATGAGCACCGGGGCCGGCAGCGGCAGCGCGCCGGTGCCGAGGACGACCGTCACGACGGCGCCGGCATAGAGCTGCGCCTCGGCGCCGATGTTCCAGAGCTTGGCCCGGAACGCGACCGCCACGGCAAGACCGGTGAAGATCAGCGGCGTCGCCCGCGTCAGCGTCTCCATGATGGCGAACTGGGAGCCCGCCGCGCCCTTTGCCACGAGAACAAAGACGTCCAGCGGCGACGCGCCGGCCGCGAGCACCAGCAGCGCCGCCAGGCCGAATGCGACGATCACCGCCAGCACCGGGTACAGCACGGTCGAGAAAGCGGAGGGAGAGGTTACGGGTTCAAGGCGCATGTGCCGCCTCCGCCGATCCTGCCATCAGCGCGCCAATCTCGGCCGCCGTCTTCGAGCCGCGCGGGAACGGTCCGATGAGACGGCCCCGGAACATGACGGCGACCCGGTCGGAAAGCTGGAGTATCTCGTCCAGATCCTCCGAGATGAGGAGCAGCGCGGCCCCGCGCTTGCGGGCGGCGAGCAACCGGTCATGGACATAGGAGACGGCGCCGACATCGAGGCCGCGAGTCGGCTGGTTGGCGAGCACCACGGCGGGTTCGCCGTCGAGCGCGCGACCGAGGATGAGCTTCTGCATGTTTCCGCCGGAGAGCAGGCGGATGCGCGCCTCCGGCGACGGGCATTTGACCTCATAGTCGCGGATCACCTCCCTGGCGAAGTCGCGCATCGCGTCGGCATTCAGGAAGCCCCAGCGCGAGAAACGCGGCGTGCGATAGCGCTCCAGCGCGACGTTCTCGGCCACCGACATGTCGCCGATGGTGCCAACCGCGTGGCGATCCTCGGGGATGCGCCCGATGCCACGTTCCAGCGCGACGCGCGGCGACCACTCGGTCACCGGCTTGTCGACGATGCTGAACCTGCCCGATGCCGGCGGAACCATGCCGGCCAGGAGCGCGGCGAGCGTGGCTTGACCGTTGCCGGAGACACCGGCCAGTCCCGTGATCTCGCCCCGGCGGAGGTCGAGCGTCACGTCGTCGAGCGGCACGCCATGGCGCGGGGAGGTCGAGACCTTCGCAAGCGACAGAAGGGGGGCGCCACGCAGCGTTTCGGCGACGACGGGCGGGGCGATGTCGCGGCCAACCATCAAGCGCGCGAGCTCGGCCGGCGTGCTTCCGGCGGTTCGCACCTCGCCCGCCACCTTGCCGCCGCGCAGAACGACGACGCGGTCGCTTGCAGCCATCACCTCGTGCAGCTTGTGCGAGATGAAGATCACCGACAGGCCACCGGCGGTCATCCTGCGCAGCGTCGCGAACAGAGCGGTGCTCTCGGCCGGCGTCAGCACCGCCGTCGGTTCGTCGAGGATCAGTATCTTCGCGTCGCGGTAGAGCGCCTTGACGATCTCGACCCGCTGTCGCTCGCCCACGGCCAGCGAGGAAACCTGCCGTCCGGGATCGATCTCCAGCCCGAACTCCGCCGCAAGCGCCGCGATGCGCTCGCTTGCCCGGCGAATGTCGAGCCGCGGCGAGAAGAGAGGCTGGGTGCCCAGCGCGATGTTGTCCAGCACGGAGAGATTTTCGGCCAGAGTGAAGTGCTGGTGCACCATGCCGACCCCGGCGTCGAGCGCAGCGCGCGGATCGCCGGGCGGCAGGCGCTTGCCGAACACCTCGACCGTGCCCTCGTCGGCAACGTAGTGGCCGAAGAGGATGTTCATCAGCGTCGTCTTGCCGGCGCCGTTCTCGCCCAGCAGCGCGAGCACCTCGCCCCGTGCCAGCTCGAACGAGATGGCGTCGTTGGCGGTCAGCTGGCCGAACCGCTTGGTGATACCGGAGAGGCGCAGGACGGGGTTATTCATGACGGGCGCCTTTCCTTCTCCCCTCTTGAGAGAAGGTGGCCGAACGAGGTGAGGTAGGATGAGGGGTGTTCCAGGTGGACCGCCCCCTCACCCGGAGCGCCAAGTCGCGCCGCCGTCCGGCGGCGCGGGCGATCCGACCTCTCCGACAAGGGAGAGGTTGCTCAGCTCGACTTCGGCTCGGTGTCGTTGATCTCGACCGTAAAGGAGCCGTCCTTGATCGCCTTTTCCTTCTCGGCGACCTTGGCCATGACGTCGGCCGGCACCTTGCCCTCGAAGCTGCCTAGCGGTGCGATCGAGCAGCCGCCTTCCTTCATGAAGGAATACGCCCCGTAGTCGGCCGCCTTGAAGGTCCCGGCCTTCACCTCGGCGATCGCCTTGTCCAGCGTCGGCTCGAAGTGCCAGAGCGCCGAGGCGACGACAGTGTCGGGATAGTCCTTCTGGGTATCGATGACATTGCCGATCGCCAGCACGCCCTTTTCCTTCGCCGCGTCGGAAACGCCGAAGCGCTCAGCATACATGACGTCGGCGCCGGCATCGATCTGCGCGAAGGCCGTCTCCTTGGCCTTGGGCGGATCGAACCAGGAACCGATGAAGGCGACCTGGAAGGCGGCGTCCGGCGCGCTTTCCTTCACGCCGGCCATGAAGGCATGCATGAGCCGGTTGACCTCGGGGATCGGGAAGCCGCCGACCATGCCGATCTTCTTTGACTTGGTCATCGCGCCGGCGATGATGCCGGTCAGGTAGGACGCGTCCTGGATGTAGTTGTCGAACACCGAGAAATTCGGGTTCTTGTCGTCAGGCTTGAAGGACGATCCCATCAGGAACGCCGTGTCCGGATAGTCGGCGGCCACGGTCCGCGCCGCGTCCTCGACGCCGAACACCTCGCCGACGATCAGCTTGTTGCCGGCCTCGGCATACTCGCGCATGACGCGCTCGTAGTCGGTGTTGGAGACGTTCTCGGTCGCCACGTACTCGATGTCGCCGCGATCCTTGGCCGCGTTCGCCGCCTTGTGGATGCGGGAGACCCACTGCTGCTCGAACGGCACGGTGTAGATGGCGGCGACCTTCAGCTTCTCCTGCGCGAAGAGGGGCGTCGGGAGCGCCGCGAGCGCGGCAGCGCCAGCGCCGAACTTGAGCGCGTCGCGACGGGAGATACGGTGGCTGAGGATCAGATTGCTGGGCTTGGTGGTCATGGTTCGCCTCTGGCTGTTGTGGGGTTCGGTCCCGTCTTTTTTTATCGTTTGGTCAACGATAGCGACAAAGGCCGCAACGCGGAAGGGCGCAGAACCGTTTGTCCGCCGGATTCGGACCGGGGTCAGTAACCGAGCGCCATGCCATCCTTGCGCAGGTCCGAGCCGCCCGAGAGGACCCCGCGCCGATGGTCGATGAACACGGCCTGGCCGCCGCCGAACGGCCGCTCGGCGATCGATGTGCTGTGGCCGAGCGCGGAGAGCCCCTCCAGCATCGACGCCGGGAACGCCTTCTCGATCTCGACCACGCCGCCGGAGGCGAAGACGCGCGGCATGTCGATAGCCGCCTGCGGGTCGAGGCCGTAATCGATCATGTTGGTCAGCACGCGGACATGACCGAAAGGCTGGTAGTCGCCGCCCATGACCCCATAGGGCATGACGGCGCGGCCGTCCCTCGTCAGCATGCCTGGCATGATGGTGTGGCGCGGTCGCTTCGACGGACCGATGCAGTTCGGGTGGCCGGGCTGGAGGTTGAAGCAGTTGCCGCGGTTCTGGAACATCACGCCGGTCTCAGGGCAGAGGATGCCGCAGCCGAAGGAATCGTAGACAGAGTTGATGAAGGACACCGCGTTGCGGTTCCGGTCGACGACGCTGACATAGACCGTGTCCGACTGCTGCAGCGCCAGGTCGGGCAAGGAGGTCAGCGCCCGGTCTCGGCGGATGGACCGCGCCAGGCCCGCGGCCCAATCCTTGGAAAGCAGGGCGCCGGTACGCGCCAGCATCGCGATCTCCTCCGCCACTTCGGCGTCGCGTATCGCGAAGGCGAGCCGGCCGGCTTCGATTTCCAGATGCGTCCGCTCGACGGAGAGCGGATCGAGCGACGCAAGGTCGAAGCCTTCGAGCAGGTTCAGCATGATCAGAGCGGTGATGCCCTGGTTGTTGGGCGGAATCTGGTGGACGCCCCAACCGCGATAGTCGGTGCTGATCGGCTTCACGTAGTCGCCCCGCACCACGGCGAAATCTTCGAGCGTGTGCAGCCCGCCCTCGGCGTTGAGGGCCTTGACCATGGCTTCGGCGACCGGCCCCTCGTAGAAGCCGGAGCGGCCGTTTTCGGCGATCGACTGCAGCGTGTCGCCGAGCGCCCTCTGGACGTGGACGTCGCCCTCCTCCGGCACCGTCCCGTCGGGAAGATAGACGGCGCTGGCAGCCGCGTTCCTGCGAAGCAGCGGCTCGGCAATGAGCCAGTCGCGGCGGACACGGGAATGGACGGGCGAGCCCTCGCGGGCATAATGGATCGCCGGCGCCAGCAGGTCGGTGAACGGCAGACGGCCATGGTCAGCATGGAGCCGCAGCCAGGCGTCGACCGCGCCCGGCAGCGTCGCGGCGTGGACCGAGTCTTCCGGGATCTCCCTGAAGCCGCGATCCAGATACCAGGAGAGATCGGCGGCTGCGGGCGATCGGCCCGAACCGTTGAAGCCGATGACGTCGTCCGTGCCGTCCTTCGTCATCAGGACGAAGCAGTCGCCGCCGATGCCGGTCGACTGCGGCTCCACAACGGCGAGCGTCGCATTGGCCGCGATCGCCGCGTCGAGCGCGTTGCCGCCAGCCTTGAGCACATCGATCGCGACGCCGGTCGCCAAGGGATGCGACGTCGCGGCCATGCCGCTAACCGCATGGACCGTCGAGCGTCCGGGGAACTGGAAATCGCGGCTCATCGGCGCCTCACGTCCCCGCCGATCAACTCACGGGCTTGCCTCACGCGTTCGCTGCGACCAGCGCCTTCTCGAGCTTAGCCATGCCCTCGTCGAGAATGCCGTCCTTCACGGTCAGCGGCATCAGCAGGCGGATGGTGTTGGCGTGAACACCACAGGAAAGCAGCACCAGCCCCTCGGCGATCGCCGCCTGGGTGACGCGCTTGGTTGCGTCGGGGTCCGGCTCGTTGCCGCCGCGCGACTTGACCACGTCGAAGGCGATCATGGCGCCCGGTCCGCGCACCGCTGCGATCGGCACGATGTCGTTGCGCTGCGACATCTTCACCAGCGAGGCGCGCATCTTCTCGCCCAGCGTCGAGGCGCGGGCGATCAGCTTCTCCTCGGCGATGACATCCAGCACCGCCAGCGCAGCCGCGCAGGCGATCGGGCTGCCGGCATAGGTTCCGCCCAGCCCGCCCGGCTCGGCGGCATCCATGACCGCCGCGCGACCAATGACGCCCGACAGCGGGAAACCGCCGGCCAGCGACTTGGCCACAGTGACGAGGTCCGGTTCGATGCCCGAAACCTCGATGCCGAACATCTTGCCCGTACGCGCGAACCCGGTCTGGATCTCGTCCGAGATCAGCAGGATGCCGTGCTTGTCGCAGACGGCGCGCAAGCCTTCCAGAAGCTCGGTCGGCGCAGGGTGGAACCCGCCCTCTCCTTGCACGGGCTCGATGATGATCGCCGCGACCTGGTTAGGCTCGATGTCGGCGCGGAACAGGAGTTCAAGCGCGCGCATCGTCTCGGCAACCGTGACGCCGTTCTCGGAAGTCGGGAACGGCAGGTGATAGATGCCCGACGGAAGCAGGCCGAACTTCTTGCGGTAGGGAGCCACCTTGCCGGTGAGCGCCATGCCCATGTGCGTGCGGCCGTGGAAGGCGCCGGCAAAGGCGATGACGCCGCTGCGGCCGGTCGCAGCGCGGGCGATCTTCACCGCATTCTCCACCGCCTCAGCGCCGGTCGAGAACAGGATCGTCTTGGCGTCGCCCTTGAACGGGGCGAGCGCGTTCAGCCGTTCGCACAGTTCGATGTAGGGCTCGTAGGGCAGCACCTGGAAGCAGGTATGCGTATAGAGATCGAGCTGTTCCTTCACGGCCGCGACCACCTTCGGGTGGCGATGGCCGGTATTGAGCACCGCGATGCCGCCGGCGAAGTCGATGTAGCGCTTGCCTTCGGCATCCCAGACTTCGGAGTCCTCTGCGCGTGCCGCGAAGACCGGAAAGGCGTTGCCGACGCCGCGCGGCACCGCCGCCAGCCTGCGCGCCTGAAGAGATGCGTTCTCCGCCATTCCGTCCCCCGTCGGTTTGTTGTTGCGAGAGACTAGTTCAACGCGGCGGGCGAAGGAACCGGCTTCGATTGGCCCAGCCTTGCCGGGCCAGCCGCGTCAGGAGTTGAGCTTGCGCTGGTCCGCGAGGTCCTTCTCGGTCGCCGCCGCCTCTGCGAGGAGCCATTGCCTGAAAGCCTCGATCTTCGGGCTGCCGAGATGCACGCGCGGGCACACGAAGTGCCAGCCCATGCGGTTCGGATGCTGCACCGGGAAGGGTGCCAGCATCCGCCCTGCCGCGATGTCCTCGGCCATGTAGGCGCGGTTGGCGACGGCGACGCCGACGCCGGCGGTCGCCGCCTCGAAGGACATCATGCAGGAATCGAAGTTCATGCTCCTCGCCTCGCCCAGCACGTTCGGCGCACCCGCGAAATCCAGCCAGGACTTCCAGTTCTTGGTGCAGGTGTCCGAATGCAGGAGGGTGAAGAGACCGAGGTCGGATGGACGAACCTCCTCGACCGCCCTGTCGCCAAGCACACGCCGGAACAGGGCAGGGCTCATCACCGGAGTCAGGTCCTCCTTGAACAGCATTTCCGTGTGCAGGCCGGAGAACTTGCCGTCGCCGTAGCGGATCTCGACGTCGATGTCGGTCGCCCTGAAGTCGGCGGTTTGGTAGGACGCGGAAATGTGGAGGTGTATCTCCCCGTGCTGATCCTGGAAGCGCGGCAGACGAGGGAATAGCCAGCGGGTCGCGAAAGTCGGCAACACCGACAGTTTGAGAATGTACTCGTTGTCGCGGCCGCTGATCTCCATGCCCGCCGCGACGATGCGATCGAGCGCCTCGCGAACCTGGATGATGAATGCCTCGCCCTCCGGCGTCAGCGACACCGCGTTCTTCCGCCGCTGGAAAATCTTGAACCGGAGCTGGTCCTCCAGCCCCTTGACGCGCTGGCTTACCGCCGACGCGGTGATGAACTGCTCCTCGCCTGCCCGCGTGAAGTTCTGGTGGCGAGCCGCGCTCTCCACGATCTTCAGCGAATTGAGGTTCATCTGTCGCAGGACCCTCAATGTGTCACCTTAAGCTGAACTAATGCCGCCCCAAATTAATCTGGTTTTACAGGGGGTCGGGAGTTCGTTCAACTCTCTCCGATGCCGGAAATCCGGCGCCAGAGAAGGAATTCCGAGCATGAATGCACACTCTATCCCCGACCTGCGTTATGCCATAAGCCGCGAAGCGATCATCGGCCACGACACGGCGTGGAAAGTCTCCAACTTCGGCGCCGCCCAGTACCTTCACGGCTATGATCCCGAGATCCTGGAGGCGATCCGGGTGAAGGCGCTGCAGCTCAAGGAGCAGTACGCCGTCCATAAGCACCTCGACCTGACCTTCATCACCGGGGCGGACCGCTACATCCCGGAGATCAAGGAGCTGATGCACGACAGGCTGCGGCTGGAACGTCTCTCCGACATGATGGGAACCCAGTTGGAGCCCTATCCGTTGTCGATCGTCGGCTCGACGGTGACCTTCATGAACCCGACGGACGGCGCGGTGGACTGGCATTCCGACGGCGTGCCGATCACCGAACTGGTGCCGCTTTCCATCTCGGACCCCATCGTCGGCGGCCATCTCGAGATCTACTGCGACAACGCCGACAAGGGCCGCGCGATCCTCGAAAAGGGTCAGGAGCTGCCGCGCAACAAGATCCTGAAGATCGACCACAAGATGCAGTACGCGACGCTCGGCCAGTTCGTCGGCGTCCTTCATCGCACCGCGCCGATCAAGCTCGGCGACCGCGTGACACTGGTGCTGAACCAGCGTTCCAAGGTCAAGCCGTTCGTCGACGACAACCGCATGTTCTATCTGGCCGCCGACAACGACGTCGATCGCACCTGGGTCCAGGAACTTGCCGACGACGTCTGGAACAACCAGCTGCCCGCCTATCGCCGATGGGAAGAAGGCCACCAGGTCCGCCAGCCCGCGAGGGACGCGGAACTCGAGCAGGCCGACCTGACGAGGTCCGTGTGGTAGCCGCAAGGCCCATCTGGCTCGCGCTCGCCGCGATCGCGTTCTGGTCGACGAACGCGGTCGTGGCGAAGCTGGTGCTGGCCGACCTGCCGGTCGCGATGGTCCAGTGCCTGCAATTCGCCGGCGCGACGCTGGTCTTCGCCGCGATGCGCGTCGCGGCGAAGACGCGGACGCCGCTGTTCGACCTGCCCGCCGGCGCGCTTCTGCTCGGTCTGATCGGCCTCGTCGGCACGATGGTGCTGCAGTACATCGCCTTTTCGTCCATGCCGGTGATCGAGGCCAACCTCATCGCCTATACATGGCCGCTGCTGGTGGCCGGAGGCCTGATCCTTGCGGGGCGCGCGGCCCGGCCCGGCAGGCTCGCGCTGCTGGCCGTGGCCGGGTTCGTCGGCGCCGCTCTAGTGATCGGCGGCGGCGACGCGCCGATCGGCGCCAACGGAACCGCGCTCGGATACGCCGCCGCCATCGGCTCGGCGCTCTGCATGGCACTTTACACGCTCCTCGTCGCGCGCACGCCGGTCGCACCGGAGCGACTGCTTCTGCCTTCCGCGATCGTTGGCCTCGCAGGCACGTCCGTCTGGGCGCTCCTGGCGGGCGTCCAGACCATATCCGCGACGAGCATCGTCGCCGGCCTCTATCTCGGCGCCGGCCCGATGGGGCTGGGCTATCTCCTCTGGTCCCGCGCCATGCGCGCGGACACCGGCGGACGCGTGGCCATCCTGGCCTACCTGACACCGATCGGCTCCACCTCGTTGCTCGTGGTGTCGGGCGAACATCTCAGCCATCTCACAGCGATCGGCGCCATCCTTGTGATCGCCAGTTGCATCGCGGTCGGCGCGCAGCAATCGGAAAGGAAGGCGCATGCCTGAGGAAGACGAAGTCGCCGCGCGCGAGGAAGCGCGCTCGCTTGCAGATGCCTACGGCAACGAGGCGGCGCTCTACGCAGCGCTGAAGGCACAGCACGCGATCGACAAGCGCGACTACCGCCGTTGCGCCAAATGGAAACGGGTTCTTGAAATATTGTCTGACAGCCGACCTGTGCAGGCGCCGACAAACCACCATTAGATTTGATAATTTCCCTTTACGCGCGCGTAAAGGGAAGGTGATGGATGGCGATTCCCGCCGGAGGTCCGTCCTGAGCCGTGACTAACTTCATCGATGCCGAAATCGGTAAGACGATAAGCGCGATACGAGCAGAGCGTAGTCTTTCGAGGGCGGCGCTTGCCAGTGCAGTTGGCATGTCGGCTTTGGCACTGGAAGAGTACGAGCAAGGCAAGGAACGGCTACCCGCCACCGCCATGCGCGACGTTTCCGCCTATCTTGGCATCGACGCGTCGGTTTTCTTCCGTGGACTTCAGCTCAGGGCTGCGCAGGGAACGCTCTGCGAGCCCATTGGAGACAGCCCCTAGGCCGATCCTGAAAAGCCCCATCCCGGCGCCTTGATGCGCCGGACGATCATAGCAATAGCCTCAGGCGCCACGCCTGGCAGCCTATTTCGGAGCATAGCTTGACACAGGAAGACAACAACGAACTCCTCATTTCGCTTACTGCCGACATCGTGTCGGCCTATGTCGCGAACAATGCGGTCGGTGCATCCGATCTGCCCGGCCTGATCGGCCAGGTGCATTCGTCGATCGCATCGCTGGCATCCGGCGGGCCTGCGGTCCGCGAGGAGCTGAAGCCGGCCGTGCCGGTCAAGAAGTCGGTGACCGCCGACTACATCATCTGCCTGGAGGACGGGAAGAAGTTCAAGTCGCTGAAGCGGCATCTGGGCAGCGCCTATGGCATGACCCCGGACGAATACCGGGCCAAGTGGGGCCTGCCGGCCGACTATCCGATGGTCGCGCCGAACTACGCCGCCGCCCGTTCGGAGCTGGCCAAGACCATGGGCCTCGGCCGCAAGCCGGCGCAGCCCGTCAAGATCTCTCGCCGCACCAAGAGCGCGGCCTGATCCGGATTGACCGGTCCGTATGAAACCGCGGCGGGTAACCGCCGCGGTTTTCGTTCGTAGCTGCCCGACCCTTCGCTGGGAAGGCGTCGGGCCGATCTACGTGCGGCGACGCGGCGGCACGACGTCCCTGAAGACCTCGAAGGATTTCCAGGCCGGCTCAAGTGGTGGCTTCTCCGGGTCCGGCACATAGGGAGAGACCCTTCCGTTGCCGAGATCGTGGATGTAGCGGGGACAATTCGGGAAGACGTGCTCGGGTACGACCCGGACCAGCGCCTGGGCCCCGGGGAACTCATCCAGCATCGGGTCGGCGAACGTCACCGTAGCCCGGCCGTTGACGCGCAGTCGCTTCGGGCTGTCGGAAAGCTGGATGAACACCATGCCCAGCCGCGGATTGACCGCGAGATTGCCCAGGCTGCGGAACATCCCGTTGCCATCATAATCGGGGAACACCAGCAGATTCGGCTCGGGCACGCGTACGAAGCCCGGCGCGCCGCCCTTGTAGGAACAGTCCGGTTGTCCTTCCGCATCGGCCGTCGCCAGGAAAAAGAAGCTCACCCCTTCGATGAACGCCCTGTCGGCGTCGGTGAAGGCGATGCGGTGCGTATTCTGTTCCAGCCGGTCTGCCAGCGGCCTGGACCCGAACATGGCCTGCATGTCGCGCTGGCCGTCGTGATAGAAGCTCATGAGCCCATCCCCCGTGGCCCGACAATATTAGCATGGCCGCATGCAGGGGTCGATGCACCTGGCGAATGACGCCGGCCGCGCAGGCGCTCAGCTCGCCGGTCCTCTCCCCGGCACGGGCGGCGGCGAGCGGCCGAAGGGGGCGCGGTCCTCGCCGATATCTGCCACCGGGGTACCGTGGCCAATCGGCGTCAGGTGCAGGACCCACTGGTAACCCCTGAGCATCGGAGGAACCGCCGACACGACCTGCAGGCCGGCCGCCTCGATCTCGCCCAGCAACCACTGCCGGTCGAAGATCGTCGCGTTGGTAACATCGACGTCGTTGATAAAGAGCGCGTTCTGGAAATCCTGCATCATCGGGAAGAAGCGCTTCTCGAAGAGGAACCAGGTCGAGACGCAGACGCCGTCGGGCCTCAGGACGCGGGCCACTTCGCGCAGGTAGTGGACGAGCTGGTCCTGCGTGACATGGGTAAAGACCGACCAGGCAATGACCAGCGACGCAAACCGGTCTCGCACGGGTACCGGAAGCATCCGGGGCAAGGCCGGACCGGGGTTGAACGAGAGGTTGTAGACGTCGTGGTGGCGAAAGCTGAATTCCGGCGCGACAGGCGACAGGTTCTGCTGGCACCAGTCAACCATGCCGGCATGGAGGTCGATGCCGACATAGTGCTTCGGCCTGATGCGCTGCTGCATCAGTTTCCGGGCGATGCGGCCGCAACCGCAGCCGAAGTCGAGTATGGCCTCACAAGCCGACGGGCCGAACTCGGGAAAGACCAACTCGCCGGTCGGATTGTCGAACGCCGCCTCGTCGGTCGGCCCGACCAGCTGGCGCATCTCGAACGGCGGGATCGGCAGTCGTTGCATTGGGGTCCCTCGATCCGTCCTCATAGCGGATGCGCGAGGGAAGGGACAACCGCGCGTTCAGGCGCCCCGCAAACGCCCTGACAAGCTCGGAAGTATCGCGAAAGGAAATGGCGCGCCCGAAGAGATTCGAACTCCTGACCCCCAGATTCGTAGTCTGGTGCTCTATCCAGCTGAGCTACGGGCGCGCGCTGGCCGGTTACGGCCGCACGGGCCAGACCGCGAGGCCCGACCCGAATGCGGGCCTACCTAGCGACTGCCCCGCCGAATTGCAAGCCGGCTCGCCCAGTTTTCGGTGCGCCGGAAACACGCTGTCGGCGGAGGTCTCGAAACCACGCCGATCGTCAGGCGGGACGCCTGAGCTGGGTCCGCGCATCGTCCAGCCTGACCGGCTGGTCGGGGATGGTCACGGCGAAGATCGTCGAGCCGCCGCGGCTCTCCACCAACTCGACCGAACCGCCATGGGCGCGCGCCAGTTCCTGGGCGATGGCGAGGCCTAGCCCCGTGCCGCCGGCACGCGCCGAACCACGAAAGGCGGTGAACAGGTTCTCCATGGCCCGCTTGGGCAGGCCCGGGCCGGTGTCGGAGACAAGGATGCGCACGACCGTGCCCTCGCGCTCGGCGCCGAGGCTTAGCCGCCGTACCAGCGCCGCATCGCCGTCGGCGCCCATCGCCTGGACGGCGTTGCGCGACAGGTTGGTCAACACGCGGAACAGCTGATCGGGATCCGCGTCGATCTCAAGAGTCGGATCGACGCGGTTCTCGAGCTCGACGCCGCCGTCAGGGTCCACGCCAAGCAGACCGAACACATCCTCGACCAATTGCCTCAGGCGCAGCCTGCGCCGCTGCGGCGCAGGCTCCTGGGTGCGGCCATAGGCGAGGACGCCGTCGGAATAGGCAACCGCGCGATCGAGCGCCCGCACGAGCTTCGGGACGAAGGCCTGGACAGTGGGATCCTTCACCGACCGCAGGCGGTCGGACATCAGCTGCGCCGACGACAGAATGTTGCGCATGTCGTGGTTGATCTTGGAGACCGCGAGGCCGAGGTCGGCGAGATGCTTCTGCTCGGTCAGCACTTTCTGCAGGCGCATCTGCATCGAGGCCAGTTCGCGCTCTGCGACGCCGATCTCGTCCGCGCGGTCCTCCGGCACGATGATGCGGCGGGGATCGGTCGGCGCCTCGCCGAAGGAGAGCATGGAACGCGTCATGGCGCGCACCGGCCGGATCATGACCCGGTTGATCGCCCAGAAGACCAGCGTCGCGGTGATCAGCGAGATGACCAGCGACAGGAAGGCAACGTTGCGAGAATAGGCCAGCATGGCCTGCCGCAGCTTGTCGTCCGGGATGATCAGCTCGAACTCCTTGTCGCTGTTGCCCACCGGCCCGGACACGCGCAGCATCCTGTTCCCGCCGCGCAGCATGGTGTCCACGGCGTCGGCCATAGCCATCAGCGGTCCGGTTCCGGCGAGGTCGACGTGCTCGTCCACCTCCGGCGGCATCTCGGCGACCACGAGCAGCGTCGAGACGCCGCCATCCCGGACCGCGATGGCGCGCGCGCCGATCGCCTTCAGCACCTCGTCCTGCGCCTCCCGCGAGAGACTCTGCGGATCGATTTCCAGGAGGACGACCGAAACGGCGGCAGCGGTGCCCAGCCGCTCCTCGAGCCAGCGCAATCGATAGCTTCCGATGGAGGGAGTGAAGATCAGCACCTCGGCGATCAGCACGAAAAGGATGGTGAGCAGCAAGAGCTTGGTCGACAGGCCGCGCGACAGCGGCACGGCAGCGCCAGCCGCGCCCGCGTCCTCCGCATCCCCGGCCTGGCCTGCCATCATCGCGTCTACCTTGTCGCGGCGCCTGTCAGCCGAAGAACCGCAGCGCCCGGATCAGCCGGCGCACCGAGGGCTTGCGCGCCGCAGCAGCAAGGTAGGACATGGCGGCGCGTTTGCCAATTTCGCCGGCCGTCGGGTGCGCGGGCACCCAGCCGGCCATGTCGGAGAGCCTCATGTCCTTCGACAGCGCCAGCGCCCAGACGTTGATCGCCTCGGCCGCACCCTCGCCCAGCGCGACCGCGCCGAGGATCCTGCCACCGCCGTCTGCGAACACCTTGAGATTGCCGGTTGTCCGCTTCGACGCGACCGCCCGCTCGGCGTCCGCAAGCGGCCACCGGAAGACGTGCACCTTCGCACCGGCCTTGAGCGCCATGGTCTCGTCCATTCCGACCTCGGCGAGTTCAGGATCGGTCATCACCAGCCGCGGCACGATCGCCGGACGGGCCGGCGGCGCGCTGCGCAGCAGGATAGCCCTGATTGCGATGCCGGCATGATGGGCAGCCAGCGCCGCCGATCCTCGTCCGCCAGCCGCGTTGCCGATCGCATGGATGCGGCCGTTGCTTGTGCGCATGCCCTTGCCCAGCACCGGCAGGCCGTCTGCGATCTTGACCCGCGCGGCGGCGAGGTCCAGCCCGGCAAGGTCGGGCGTTGAGCCGGCAGCGACGAGCACATGGGTCGCATCGATGGCCGACAAGCCCGCGAGATGGATCCGAACGCCCGATTTGCTGCGCCGCTCGACGCGGTCTGCCGCGGCTTCGTGGACGGCAACCCCGTCGGACTTCAGGCGCGCGACGATCAGCGCGGCCGCTTCGCGGTCGCTTCCCGGAAGGACCGGTCCGCCGGCGACCAGCGTCACCTCGGCGCCGAGCAGCCGCCACGCCTGCGCGGTCTCGACGGCGAACGCGCCCGAGCCGAACACAACGAGATGCACGGGCCTGCGCGACAGGTCGAAGACCGTCGCCTCGCTCAGCGGCTCGATGTCTGCGAGTCCCTCGATCGCCGGCATGACCGGCGTCGATCCGACTGCTATGACATAGCGCCGGGCACGGATGTCCCTGTCGCCGGCGACGAGCGTGTCACGACCGGAGAATCGCGGCTCTGCGCGGATCACCTGGACACCCAGCGCCGACAGCCGTTCGGCCGAGCCGTTGGGCTGGATGCCCGCCACTGCCTCGCGCACATGGCGGGCGACGCGCTTGAAGTCGATCTCGGGTTCGGCCGCCGCAATGCCCAGCGGCGCACCGGCGCGCATGGCCGACGCCTGACGCGCCACGGCGGCCAGAGCGGCACGGCGCGTCTCGCCAAGCGCCGCGGCGCCCGGCAGCCCGTCCTTCGCGACCACCACGACATGCGCACCGAACGTCGCGCCGGCAGCCGCCACAGCGAAGGCGCCGGGGCCGCTGCCGATCACGCAGATGTCGGGTCGGATCGCTGCGGCCATGGAACGCCCCTCTGCACAACTACTCGACCTGAATGCGGCTGGCCGCCGGTCGCCCGGTCTTTACGATGGCGATGCCGAAACCGGCAAGCTTGGCTGTTCCGGGCCCGTTTGACTCCCGCGAACCGCTTTACTATAAGCCGCGCACTCGCGGGCTGACCGGGCCGGCGCAATTTCTGTTGCGCCCGGACCAATGCCCCGATCCGCTCCTGATCCGGTCCGAACAACGAGACGGGACAGAACCAAGAAGGGCCGCACACCGCGGTATCAAACAAATGAAGCGTACCTATCAACCGTCCAAGCTCGTCCGCAAGCGGCGCCACGGCTTCCGTGCCCGCATGGCCACCAAGGGTGGTCGGGGCGTCGTCGCTGCCCGCCGCAACCGCGGCCGCAAGCGGCTCTCCGCCTGACGGACACGTCCGTTGCCGGAGACCGGCACGCCGATCCGCAGGCTCAAGAAGCGGGCAGAGTTCCTGGCCGTTCAGCGTGGCGAGAAGCGACGCGGGCGGCTGTTCCTGCTTGAGGTTCTCGACCGCGGCGACGGCGGTGCGCCGCGCGTCGGCTTCACGGTGACCAAGAAAGTCGGCAACGCCGTCGTGCGCAACCGCGTCAGGCGGCGGATGCGCGAGGCGGTCCGCGTCCATGCCGCAGGTGACATGGCGCCGGGCAGCGACTATGTGATCGTCGGGCGCGACGACATCCTTTCTGCCCAATTCGGTGACATAGCCGCCGAACTCACCCGCCGCATTCGCGCAAGGCGCTAAGGGCTTCGATGGAAAACAACCGCAACTTCTTCATCACGATCGCGCTTTCGGTGGCGATCCTCACCCTCTGGCAGGTGTTCTACGTGAACCCCAAGGTCGAGGCCGAGCGGCAGCAGGCGCAGGTCGAGGCGCAGCGCGCCGAGGCGGAGAAGAAGACGACCGAGATCCAGCCCGGGGCGCCAGCTCCCGCCGCCCGCACCGGCGACGGCGACGTGCCAGGGGTCATGCCCGGCACTGACGGCGCACCCGCGGACAGCCGCCAGACGGCGATCGACGCCGACCCGCGCGTACCGCTCGAAACGCCGTCGCTGATCGGCTCCATCAACCTGAAGGGCGGTCGCATCGACGACATCCGGCTGAAGCAGTACCGCCTGACGGTCGAGAAGGACTCGCCGATCATCGAACTCCTGAGCCCGGCCGGGTTGCCGAACGGGCAGTACGTCGAGGTTGGCTTCGTCGGCAACGACCAGACCGGCACGGTGCCGCGCTTCGACACGGTCTGGACTGTCGAGGGGACCCCGAAGCTGACGCCCGCGACGCCGGTGACGCTGACCTTCGTCAACGACAAGGGCCTGACCTTCAAGCGCACCATCGCCATCGACGACAACTACATGATCACCGTCTCCGACGCCGTGACCAACGCCGCCGGCGCGGCGGTGTCGTTGCAGGGCTACGGCCGCGTGACCCGCTTCGACAAGCCCACCCACGGCTCGATCTACGTGCTCCACGAGGGCCTGATCGGCGTGACCGGCGAGGAAGGCCTCCAGGAGATCGACTATTCGGATGTCGAGGAATCCAAGGAGATCAAGCCCGGCAAGTCCAGCGACGGCTGGATCGGCATCACCGACAAGTACTGGGCCGCGGCGCTTGTCCCCTCGTCGAAGCAGCCATTCCAGCCGCGCTTCGCCTATTTCGACGATCAGCGGCCGCGCTACCAGACCGACTTCCTGACCGACGCCTTCTCCGTCGCCCCCGGCGAGACCTCGACCATCGAGACGCTGGTGTTCGCCGGCGCCAAGGAAACCGCGAAGGTCGATGCCTACATGGACGAGCGCGGCATCCGCCAGTTCGAGCTTCTGATCGACTGGGGCTGGTTCTACTTCATCACCAAGCCGATGTTCTGGCTGATCGATACGCTCTACAAGCTGCTCGGCAATTTCGGCCTCGCCATCCTGGCCACCACGGTCGTCGTCAAGGCGATCTTCTTCCCGCTCGCCAACAAGAGCTACGTCTCGATGGCGAACATGAAGAAGGTGCAGCCCAAGATCATGGAGTTGCGCGAGAAGTACGCGGACGACCGCGTCAAGCAGCAGCAGGCGATGATGGAACTGTATCGGACCGAGAAGATCAATCCGATCGCAGGCTGCTGGCCGATCCTGATCCAGATTCCAGTGTTCTTCGCACTCTACAAGGTGCTCTACGTCACGATCGAGATGCGGCACGCGCCGTTCTTCGGCTGGATCCAGGATCTGGCCGCGCCGGACCCGACCTCGATCTTCAACCTGTTCGGCCTGCTGCCGTTTGCTGTCCCCGCCTTCCTGCTGATCGGCGTGTGGCCGCTCGTCATGGGCGTGACGATGTTCCTTCAGATGCGCATGAACCCGACGCCGCCGGACCCGACGCAGGCGATGCTTTTCAACTGGATGCCGGTGATCTTCACCTTCATGCTGGCGTCGTTCCCGGCCGGCCTCGTCATCTACTGGGCCTGGAACAACTCGCTGTCGATCCTGCAGCAGGGCATCATCATGAAGCGCCAGGGCGCCAAGATCGAGCTCTGGGACAATCTGATCGGCATGTTCAGAAAGAAGCCGTCACCGGCGGAGTGACCCGAACGGGCTGCGACCACCGCCGATCGGCGGCAACCGCGGACACGGCAGCGGCTTCCGGAGGTTGAGCGATGAGCGAGACGAACGAAGCCACCGGCCCGAACCCCGACATCAAGCATCCGATGCCGATCCACAAGCGGGTCGGCTTCCTGAAGCCGCTTGTCACCGCGCCGAACATCGAGGTCGGCGAGTTCACGTATTATGACGACCCGGCGGGCCCGGACGCCTTCCAGGAGCGGTGCGTCCTCTACCACTATCCCTTCATCGGCGACCGGCTGGTGATCGGCCGGTTCTGCGCGCTGGCGGAGGGCGTGCGCTTCATCATGAACGGCGCCAACCACGCCATGTCCGGCTTCTCGACCTACCCGTTCAACATCTTCGGGCATGGCTGGGAACGCGGCTTCGACGCGGACAGCTGGACCCGCGAGAACCGCGGCGACACGGTGGTCGGCAACGACGTCTGGATCGGCTCGGGCGCGATGATCATGCCGGGCGTCACGATCGGCAACGGCGCGATCGTCGCGGCGCGCGCCGTGGTCGCCAGGGACGTGCCGCCCTACGCCATCGTCGGCGGAAACCCCGCCGAGACGATCCGCGTCCGCTTCGACGACGCGACGGTGAAGCGGCTGCAGGCGATCGCCTGGTGGGACTGGCCGGTCGAGAAGATCACCCGAAATCTCGACGCGATCCGAGGCGCCGACCTTGGACGGCTGGAGGCTTCGTCTTGACCGCGCAAGCACCCATCGGACCAGACCTCTTCCTGAAACCCTGGATATTCATCAAGGGGGTTCCCGGCATGAAGCACCTGCCGCCGGAAGGTCCGGCGGAGATCGCCTTCGCCGGTCGCTCCAATGTCGGCAAGTCGTCGCTCATCAACGCGCTGCTGGCCCAGCAGGGACTGGCGCGCACGTCCAACACACCGGGCCGTACGCAGGAGCTGAACTACTTCGTGCCGGGCGGTCACAGCGGCGCGGCGGACGACCTGCCGCCGCTCGCCGTCGTCGACATGCCGGGCTACGGCTACGCGAGCGCACCCAAGGAAAAGGTCGATGCCTGGACGAAGCTGGTCTTCGACTACCTGCGCGGTCGCGTGACGCTGAAGCGCGTCTACGTGCTGATCGACGCCCGCCACGGCATCAAGAAGAACGACGAGGAAGTGCTGACGCTTCTCGACAAGGCGGCGGTGTCCTACCAGATCGTGCTGACCAAGACGGACAAGATCAAGGCGGCGGGCGTACCCCGCCTCGTTGCCGAGACGTCCGACAAGATCAGGAAGCGCGCAGCCGCTTTCCCGCAGGTGCTGGCGACGTCGTCGGAGAAGGGTGGCGGCATCGAGGAATTGCGCGCCGCCATCGCGCTTGCCGCAAGCACCTGAAAGGCTTCAGGCGCGGGCCAGCGGCAGGGTGAAGCGAACTGCGAGCCCTCCGAGGGAAGAGCGGGCGAAGGCGAGTTCGCTCCCATAGGCTGCTAGAATGTCGCTAACAATGGCGAGGCCAAGCCCAGCGCCTACTTCCGAGTGTTCGGCACGCCTGCCGCGCTCCACCATCGCGTCCATCGATGCGGGCTCGACGCCCTTGCCGTCGTCGGTCACTTCGACCGACAGGAGCGCGCCAGACGGATCTGTCCGCGCCATGACCCGGACCAACGATCGTGCGACTTTCGCCGCGTTCTCCATGAGATTGCCAATCAGGTCGTGGAGGTCCTCAGCCAGTACAGCGACTGTGGCGCCGTCCGGTACGTCGATCTCGAAGGTACGGCCCTCGCCTTGCGGTGTGCGCGCGAGCGTCCGGGCAATGGCCCCACATACAGGACGCAGCGCCATCGCGGGAGCGAGGTCGCCACGGTGTCGGAGGCGCGAGCGGGCCAGTTCGCGGTCGATCGTGCGCCGCATCTGAGCGGCGAGTTGCTCGATGTCGTCCGCCATGTCGATTGCGCCCAGCGCCCGCAGCCGTGCGGCATCGCCAGCCAGCGCCATCAACGGTGTCTTGAGCCCATGCGCGAGTTCGGCGGCGCGGTCACGAGCACGCTCGACCGACTGGTCGCGCATGTCGAGGAGGCCATTGATTCCCGACACCATCGGCGCGATCTCAGGCGGGACCGCCGGGTCGAGACGCTGCGCCTTGCCCTCTCCCACGTCACGCAGTCCTTCACCGACGCGTGCAAGAGGCCGCAAGCCGGCGCGGACCTGCAACCAGGCGCCGGCAAGCAACACCGCGCCAAGGATGGCAAGGCCGGGCAAGAGGTCACGCGCAAAGCCCGACATCAACGGATCGAGGTCCGAGCGGTTCACGGCGACGCTGACACGAACCGGCCGACCGCCCTGGGGGCCCGCCACGACGACCCGCATCTCGTGGAGGATCAGCGCCTCGCCGTCCGGGCCGGCAAGCGCATGCTCGTGCACGCCGCCGTCACCGAGCGCATCCTTCGGCAGGGAAAGGCTCGTGTCCCACAGCGAGCGGGAGCGCCTGAGTGTGCCGTCAGTCTCGTCCAGCACCTGCCAGTAGAGCCCCGACATGGGGCGCGAGAAGCGCGGGTCGGCGGGCTCGCGGGCGATGCTCATTGCACCTTCCGGACCGATCCTGAGGTTCCCCGCAAGCTGGCCGATCTGGGCGTCAAGTTCCTGCCCGATCCGGCGTTCCAGGTGCCGGCCGAACAACGCCGTCAGTCCCGCGGCCGAAACGGCGAGCGCGATCGCGATACCGGCAAGAGCTAGCAGCAGAAGGCGGAGACGGATCGAACGGGTCATGAGGCCGGCGGCACCGAGTATCCAAAGCCCCGGCGGGTCTCGATGAAGCCGTTGCCAAGCTTGCGGCGCGTGCGGCCAACGAGCACCTCGACCGCATTCGACTCGCGCTCGTAGTGCTCGGCCTGGAGGTGCTCGGCCAGTTCGCTCTGCGGCACGACCCGGCCGCTGTTGTGCATGAGATAGGCGACCAGCCTGTATTCCTGCGGGGTCAGCGATACCGGGCACCCATCGCGGAAGACGCGCATCTGGCGGGGGTCGAGGGAAACCTCGCCGATCGACAAGACTGGCGCGGCATGCCCTCCGGAACGGCGAAGCAGCGCGCGCAGCCTGGCCAGCAGTTCCTCAATGGCGAACGGCTTAGCGAGATAGTCGTCGGCGCCGGCGTCGATCCCCTCGACCCGCTGGCTCCAGGTGCCTCGCGCGGTCAGCACAAGCACCGGTGCAAGCATGCCTCCTTCGCGCCATCGCCGCAGGATCGACAGCCCGTCCAGCGAAGGCAGACCGAGGTCGAGCACCACGAGAGCATAGTCCTCGGTGTCGCCCTTGAACCAGGCCTGCTCTCCGTCGTGTTCGACATCCACAACGTAGCCGGCCTCGGCCAGTGCCGCCTCGACGTCTGCGGCGATCCGGCGATCGTCCTCCACCAGCAGAACGCGCATCGTCAGTCGTCTCCTTCGACAGTCAGGATACGCCCGCTGCGAGCGTCGACCTTGACCTCGATCATCCGCCCGTCGGCCTGAAGCACGTAGAACTCGTAGTGTACCTTGCCGTCGTCGTCCTCGAGCTCCGTCTCCACGATCTCGCCCGGATAGGCCGCGCGCACCGTGCGCATCAATTCCGCCACCGGCAGAAAATCGCCGCTGCGCGCGCCGCGATAGGCGCGCTCGGCATCGTCATGGTCCTTGGCGATGGCCGATGCGCAGTGCGGTGCAAGCGCGGCGATGAAGACCATGACATGGATGAGGCGGTTCCGCATGGTCGTTCCTAACACTTCCGCACATGACAGGACGCTGACAACACGTCTCAGCGGACTGTCACGGCCGGTTCTCCAAAACCGTGGTCATCGCCACCGAGCGATGAAACATGTCGAAAAAAGGAACCGACCATGCGATTCTACACCTCTTTGCTGGCCCTCGCCGCGGCGACCGTTGCCGTGCCTGCCTTCGCCGGGGACAGCGTCGACTGCGGCTCCGCACCGAAATCCGAGTGGATGTCAGTGGAGGCAGTCGCCGCAAAGTTCGAGGCCGATGGCTACAAGGTGCGCGAAGTGAAGGTCGAGGACAGCTGCTACGAAGTCTACGCGATCGACAAGACCGGCGCGCGGGTGGAGACATACATCAACCCGGCGACCGCGGCCGTCGTCGAGACAAGGACGGACGACTAATGTCCGGCGGTGGGGATATGGCGGGGGGCCGCATCACGCCGCCCCCCGCAGCGGCTTCCACGAAAGTGTGGGATCCGTTCGTCCGAATCTTCCACTGGTCGCTTGTCGGCGGCTTCGCCTTTGCCTTCCTTACCGGCGACGAGTGGCAATCTGCCCACGAACTGGCCGGCTATGTCATCGCCAGCCTTGTCGGGTTGCGCGTGGTCTGGGGCTTCATCGGCACGCGTCATGCCCGCTTCTCGGACTTCGTCCGGCCGCCGCGCGCGGTTATCGGCTTCATTGGCGACACGATGCATTTCCGGGCGCGGCGCTATCTCGGTCACAACCCGGCCGGTGGCGCGATGGTCGTGGCATTGCTTCTCGCCATCGCCACGATCTGCCTCACGGGCTGGATGATGACGACCGACGCCTACTGGGGCGTGGGTTGGGTCGAGGAGTTGCACGAACTGGCAGCCTATTCGACGATCGGACTGATTGTGCTCCACGTCGTCGGCGTTGTCGTCGCATCGATCGAGCACCGCGAGAACCTGGTGCGCGCCATGGTCACCGGTCGCAAGCGGCCGCTCTGAGGCTCTGGTGCCGCGCCTGGCGGCCGAAGCCGCCAGGTGCTGCATCAGGCCGCCGCCCGGAAGTTCAGCGCCAGGCCATTGATGCAGTGGCGCATGCCTGTCGGCTGCGGACCGTCGTTGAAGATGTGGCCGAAATGGCCGCCGCAGCGCCGGCAATGGCACTCGGTCCTGACCATCATGAACGACGAGTCGGTGCTCGTACCGACCGCGTTCGGTTCAGATTCCCAGAAGCTCGGCCAGCCAGTGCCGGATTCGTATTTCTTCTCCGACGAATAGACCGGCAGGTCGCAGCCTGCGCAGTGAAACATGCCCTGGCGCTTCTCGTGGTTGAGCGGGCTGGAACCCGGCCGCTCGGTGCAGTGCTCGCGCAGGATGGCGAACTGCCCGGGCGTCAGGACGGCCCGCCACTCGTCTTCGGACTTCTCGATCTCGAACGCGGCGTGGGCCGGCCGCATGCGTCCGACGATGCCCGCGCTCAGGCCGATCACGGCGCAGCCCGAGAGGGCTGTCAGGAATTTCCTGCGTTTCATCGTCATCTCCCTCACTCCGTCCACCATGGATGGTCAGGCATCCAGAGGCCACAAAGCCACTCGCCCCGCGCCGATCCAGAGGGGTGGAGGATCTGCGCGGGGCGATTGTGGCGCGCGGGCGAAGGGAGTGGACTCCTACGCGCCACGGTCTCGTCGAAGACTACATCTTCGGCAGCAGAACCTTGTCGATGACGTGGATGACGCCGTTCGACTGGTCGACGTCGGCGATCGTCACGTTGGCGACATTGCCGTTCTCGTCGGTCAGCGTGACCTTGTCGCCCTCGTACTTGGCGGTCCAGGTGCAGCCGCCGACGGTCTTCACCGGATGCATGCCCTTGTCGTCATCGACCATCTTCATGATGTCCTTGGCGAAGGCCTCCGCGCCGACGACATGGCAGGTCAGGATCTTGACCAGCATGTCCTTGTTCTCGGGCTTGAGCAGCGTGTCGACCGTGCCGGCCGGCAGCGCATCGAATGCCGCGTTGGTCGGGGCGAAGACGGTGAACGGGCCGGGACCCGACAGCGTCTCGACGAGACCGGCCGCCTTCACGGCCGCGACCAGCGTGGTGTGATCCTTCGAGTTGACGGCGTTCTCGACGATGTTCTTGTCGGCATACATCGGCGCGCCGCCGACGTCCGGATTGGCGGCATAGGCAGCGCCAGCGATGGCGGAAAGGGCAACGGCACCTGCGAGGATCGAAGCTGTAAGACGACGCATTGGATTTTCTCCTTGGTTGCTTCCCTGTCGGGCAAGACAGAAGGAGAAACGGCGCATGCGGGATCAGAGTTTCAGATAAATAAATAATTTCAATATCTTATAGAAATCCCGACGGTCCAGACGAACAGATACGTGCCAGGCCGATGGCGAGTTTCGGACGCAGTGGAAATATCTCCGCATCTAGGCCGTCCGCTTGACTTGGCGGTACGCCAGATGACATTCGGGGACTGCGCGCGACAGTGTCGTCGAGGCGCCACGACACTTCCGGGCCTCCCGCTCATGAACCAGCACATGCCGGTGAAGGCCGGACAAGCCTTCCGTCATTGCGGCGTGGGCATCACCTCGATCGCCACGGCGGTTCCGCCCTTTCGGTTCTCTCAGGAAGATGCGATGGCAAGGGCGGCCGCCACTGTGCCGGCCTTCGCGCACATGACTGGCGTGTTCGCGAACAGCGGCATCGAAGCAAGGTATTCGAGCGTGCCGCTGGAATGGTATGAGACGCCGCGCGGCTGGCGGGAAAGCAACGCCGTCTACGTCGAGAACTCCCTCGACCTGCTGCAGCGCGTCGCGATGGAAGCGCTCGCGCGGGCTGGGCGTTCAGCGATCGACGTCGGCGCGGTCGTCCTGGTCACCAGCAGCGGCCTCGCGATCCCCTCGCTTGAGGCGAGGCTCGCCTCGCGCATCGGTCTCTCGCCGGCCGTCCAGCGTACACCTGTTTTCGGCCTCGGCTGCGCCGGCGGCACGACGGGTCTCGCCCGAGCTGCCCAGTTGGCCCGCGCCATGCCGGGTCAGGACGTGCTGCTGCTCGTTGTCGAACTCGGCGGCCTGAACGTCCACGTCAACCAGGAAAGCGCCGCACTGTTCGTTTCGACGGCGCTGTTCGGCGACGGCGCCGCCGCAGTCCTGCTGAACGCCCCCTCGTCGTCGGCTGCCGCCGGTCGCGGTTTCGTGGGTGCGACCGGCGAGCACCTCTGGCCGGACACGACCTGGGTCATGGGATGGGAGGTCATGGACGACGGGCTGGACGTGGTGCTTTCCGGGAGGCTGCCCGGCTTCACCCGTGATGAACTGCGCCCGCCTCTCGAGGCGTTCCTCGCGACGGCGGAACTGACGCTTGCCGACATAGAGGGCTACGTGGTCCACCCCGGAGGCCCCAAGGTGATGGAGGCCATCGAACAGGCGCTTGGCCTTCCGGCCGATGCGCTGCGCCACTCGCGTTCGGTCTTGCGCGACTTCGGCAACATGTCGGCGCCGACCGTCCTGTTCGTCTTGGAGCGTACGATCGCGGCAGGCGCGCGGGGTCGTCATCTGATGATGTCGTTCGGGCCGGGTTTCACCGCGACGTTCGCGATCGTCGATCTCTGATCCAGACAGGAAAAAGGCCGGCGATGGTTCGCCGGCCCCGTCCGTCCTCGACGGTCGCAGGAATCAGAAGCGGAAGTTCACCGCCAATGTCGCGTTGCTCGAATTCTCGCCCCAGTTCGCGACGCCGCCGCCGAAGTTGTACGGGCGCTTGCCCAGGCTGGTGTAGGTGTAGCGCAGGTCGGTCGACAGGTTTTCGGTCCAGAACTTTTCGATGCCGACCGCCAGGTGATAGCCATGGTGGGTATTCGAGCGGGTCACGCCGAAGAACGACGTCGCTTCCGCGCTCGCCACGCTGTAGCCGGCCGCGACATAGGGCAGGAAGCCCTGCATGTCGTAACCCACGCGCGCACCGACATGGGCCGCGAACGTGGAACGCACGGTGAAGTCCCAGCCAGGGAAACCGATGTTGAAGGTGCTGTCCGACGCGGCAATCGGGATGTTCACGTAGCCGCCGACGACCACGTTGTTGGCAAACTGGTGATCGTAGCCGCCCTGGATACCGACACCCCAGGTGTTGAACTTCGGATCGGTGGGGCAGAAGCCGGTGCAGTTCGAGAAGTTGATGTTGCCGGCGTGGTAGCCACCGACCACGCCCAGATAGAAGCCGGTCCACCGCGCCTCGAACGTGTCCTGAGAAAGCTCATCTGCCTGCGCGGACGCGCCTAGAGCCACAAGCAAACCGACGACAAGTGAACCAAACCCACGAAACCGCATTGCCCGCCCCTTTGAATGCACTGCACGCATGTCGGGGCGACGATACGCATGCAACCGCTGATCGTGCTATTGCAGAGATGCAACACGTCTTGCGAAAGCAATCGGCCGCCGGCGTTTGCTGGGGATAATGCAGCAGTAGCCCGAAAGTACGCTGGGCGTTCGAGGGTCAGATCGACAGAAGGTCGCCGGTCGCGACGACCGGGCCGGTCGGCTGGCCGGTGTTCGAACCACCCACGGGCTCCAGGCTGATCGCCAGCGCGGCGCCCGACGCGAAGCGGTCCACCAAGGCCTGCGAGACTGCCATGTGCACACTGGAACCGACCGGAATGACGCCGATCGATTCCGGCGCCTTGCCGCCCTCGATCAGCCAGAGCTCGAAATCGCGGCCTTCGGCGCGGGCGCCGGTCACGTGCGAGAGACCGACATCCTTCGTGCGCGCGTCGAACACCACGAAATAGTGGACGTCGCTGTCGTGCGGCGCCAGCGAGGCGACGAGGCGCAGCTGCGGGTCGGCGGTCGGCGGCGACAGATAGGGAACGGCGATCCACAGCGCCAGCGCCGCCAATGCGGCGACCGCGAGGCCGCGCCAGAAGGCCAGACTCGACCAAAATCCCGGCGACGCGGACGTCGCTGCCTGGCCGGAGAACAGCCGGCGGTCGATGGCCGGCTTTGCCGTCGCCGGCGGTTCGACAGGCGCATAGGCAGCGCCCATCGGCGCAAGGTCGACCTCCCAGCGGTCGACGTGGCGCGCGAATGCAGGATCGCTGTCGATCCGCGCCGCGACGGCCTTGCGCTCCTCCGCGGGAAGCGTGCCCACGACGTACTCGCCCGCGAGGATCGCGTCGCCGCCGTCGTCCGGCCCTATGGTGCTGACCTCGGTCATCTCTCGAGGCATTCCCTCAGTTTCATCAGGCTGCGCCGCAGCCATGTCCGCATCGTGTTGAGCGGCACACCGTGGCGCTCGGCAAGCTCGGCGTAGCTCTCGCCCTTCAGATAGGCGCCCCGGACGGCCGCCGCCCGGTCCTGGTCCAGCTCATCCAGGCAGTGATGGATGCGTTCGCCTTCACCGCCCGCCACCGCCCGCGCCTCCGGAGACGGCGCATCGTCCGCGACGTCGAGCGCCGCGTCGATGTCGACCGTCTTCTGCCGACGCGACCGTATCCGGTCGATCGAATGGTTGCGCGCCACCGCCACAAGCCAAGAGATCGGACTGAGATCGGAGACGGCGAAACGATCGGCTTTCGTCCATATCTTGACGAACACCTCCTGAAGCGCCTCCTCGGCTTCCGCCCGGTCGTTCAAGACACGCAGGCAGACACCGAAGAGTTTCGCGCTCGTTTGCCGGTAAAGCAGATCGAACGCGCCGCGGTCCTTCATGGACACGCGTACAATCAGCTTGGTGATATCCTGCGGAGTCATCGGCGCCAAATTAGGGCCGGCTTACCGATTTGCAACGCCCCTCATGCGTTGCAGCCGGCTTTCCCCCCGGATAGCGTTGAGGTTGCGCGAGGGGGAGACGCCGATGTCCATCGAAAAGCTGCTTTGGGAGGAAGATGCGACCGGCCTCGCCGCCGCAGTACGCAAAGGCGATGTTTCGGCGCCCGAACTCGTGGAAGCCGCGATCGCCCGGCTGGAACGCGTCAATCCGCAGATCAACGCCGTCGCGGAAAAGCTTTACGATCGCGCCCGTGCCGAGGCCGGTTCGGTGGATCGAAACGCGCCGCTGGCCGGTGTCCCTTTCGCCATCAAGGACCTCGGCATCGCCATCAAGGGCGTTCCCGGCCATGGTGGCAGCCGCGTGCCGCCGCTGGTCCCGGATTTCGATTCGGTTCTCACCCAGCGCTACCGCGCCGCGGGCCTCGTCACCATCGCCACCAGCACCTCGCCCGAATACGGCCTGAGGCTGATGACGGAATCGGCAGCCTTCGGCATCACCCGCAGCCCCTGGAACACGGGTCACACGACGGGCGGGTCGTCCGGCGGGGCATCGTCGCTCGTATCGGCCGGCGTCGTGCCCGTGGCACATGCCTCCGACGGGGGCGGTTCGATCCGCGTGCCGTCCGCCTGCACCGGACTGGTCGGGCTGAAGACCTCGCGCGGCCGTGTGCCGTTGTCGCCGATGGTGACGGAGAGTTGGTACGGCTTCGTCGTGGATCACGCCGTCAGCCGCAGTGTTCGCGACACGGCGCTGCTGCTTGACCTTACGCATGGCCCCGACCCGCTCGCCCCTTACGCGGCCAGACCGCCGAAGGGCACGTTCGCGGAGGCTGCGGCGCGCGATCCCGGCAAGCTGACCATAGGTGTCTATCGCAAGTCGCCGCTTGGCCTGGAGATCTCCGCCGAGACGATCGCCGCGCTGGATCAGGCGGCTGCGCTGGCCCGCGAGGGCGGACACGCGGTCGAGGAAATCGACCTGCCGATGATCGACCGCGCCTTCATGGCCGACTTCGCGCGCTCGGTCGCGTCGTCGATCGCCGGCTTCGTGCGCGGCGAGGCGGCGCGCCTCGGCCGTGAGGTCAAGGGCGATCTCGAGCGCGCCACACGCGTCATCGCCCGCTTCGGAGACGTGATCCCGGCCGGCGAGGTCTATGCGGGCATCGAGCGCCTGCACGCGGCGTCGCGGCGGCTGATTGTCGACACCGCGCGCTTCGATGCGGTCCTGATGCCGCTGATCGCGCATCCGCCATTGGCCTGCGGGTCGATGGACCCGACCGGCGCCGACGACTTCATGGAGAACGTGCTCGACAGGCTGCACCTCACGCGACTGCTGCGCTTCGACCAGTTCTTCAACCAGCTGCTCGACAAGAGCCTGTGGTTCACCCACTGGCCGGCGATCCAGAACGTCACGGGGCAGCCGGCGATCGCCCTGCCCGTGCACATGACCGCGGCGGGCCTGCCGCTCGGCATCCAGGCGGCCGGCCGCCCCGGCGACGAGGAGACGCTCCTCTCCTTCGCCGCGCAGATGGAGAAGCTGTCGGGCTGGACGAAGCGCCGGGCGCCGCTCCGGGTTCCCGGCTGACCGGCATTACGGGCTGCTGTCGCGTTGCGCGTCGAGCAGCTTTCGGATCGCGACCAGCCCCTTCACGAGATCGGCCATGTCGGATGGCGGGCACGCGTCCGCCAGGCTCGACATCTCCGGGATCATCCGGCGGATCGCGTCGTCCCGAAACAGCCGGCCCTTTTCGGTCAGCCACACCTGCTTCGAGCGTCCGTCACCGGGGTTCGGCCGGATATCGACGAGGCCGCGCGCTTCGAGGCCGACAAGCGTGTTGGTCATCGACGTCTTCGGCACCTGGAAGGCCCGTGCGAGTTCCAGCGGCGTTCGTCCGTCGGAAACACGGATGAGATGGTTCAGCACCGAGAAGTGCGGCAGCGTGACGCCGTCGGGCAGCCGCGCCTCGAAGGCGGCGCGGCTCAGCTGTGCAATGATCCCGACCTCGTTGAAGAAGGCGAAATAGAGGGCGCTGCTATCCATTCCTGATCCGGCTCTCGAGCGGCCATCGCGGCGACCGCGACGTCTTCGGTCCATGACCGAGCCGCCCAAGCATCTGCACGGTCTGCCCCTCCTCGGCAAGCAGCGCATGCGCGCGGGCGCGAGCTCCCGCCATTTCGGGAAATTCCTGCAGCGCCTGGCTCACTGGCTGGAGCGAAAGGCCGAGAGCCGTCGTCGCCAGGTTGAGGCGCAGCCAGCGGCGCCCGGCATCGACCTGGTCCAGTCGCGAATTGCCAACCGAGGTCAGCACCGCGTAGGCGGGCGTCGCAGCCAGCATCTCCCGGTAGACGCGTACGCCTTCGCGGAAGGAGAAGGAATACGGGTCCAGCTGCTGCTCGCGTGTCAGCGCGCCGACCGCCATCAGCCCTTCGAGGAATGCACCACCGAGGTCGATCCCGTCCGGACTGGCCTCGATCTCGGCCTTGCCGAACCGCATGAGGTCGACGCTTTCCCCCCAGGTCCTCGGCGTCGCAGCCTCGATCTGCCAGGCTTCCCACGTCAGGTTCCGGAGCTGCGCAACCCGGTCCGGATCGTCGATGACAGTGGCATGGCTGGACAGGATGGCGACATCCCCGGTCGAAACCGGACGGTCCTCGAACGGCTCCTTGCAGGAGCGCCGGTCGAGCACATGGGCAAAGAGCGGGTCCGGTTGCCCGCCGCCGGCGAACGTCGCCATCGCGACCGGGCCATTCTCGCCCTCCGGGAACAGCTCCAGCTTAACGGTATGCCCATCCTGCGCGGCGGCGAGCACGAGCAGTTCCAGGAAACACCCCATGCCGATCGTCAGCTGACGATCGAACGGATCGGTCTCGGGCAGGCGCCGCTCGGGGTCACGCCAGATGGCGATGCGGTTTGGCTGGCCGAGATCGGCTACCCAGGGCTGCCGATTGTGCGGATTGGGCGCCAGGATCGCATAGGAGAGCGCGCGCCGCCGCGGTTCGGTCTCCAGACCGGCTCCCGCCCAGGGCGCGACCGCATTGTGCGGTGTCCGGGTAGCCGCGAACGCGGTGACGCCTCCTGTCGCCAGCACCACGCCTCCCCCAAGCAAAGCCATGAACCTGCGACGTGATACCGACATGCGCCTCTCCATATAGTTCGATCTCGGACTATATAATACGAGATCGAACTATATGCAAGCGCTTGCGATCCGCCTGCCCGCGCGGTCAGTGCCTCACTGGCTTCCGTGCTCTTTCCGGAAAACGGCGAACTGGAAATTCTGCACGGACCCCCACGGCGTGCCGTGCCCGTGCCGCAGGCTCTCCACAAGCGAGAAGCCCTGCCCCAGCTCGGCGCCCAGCGTGCGGGCATCGTAGCGCTGCACCGGCAGGCCGCTGCATTTTTCGGGCCCGTCGGGTGCAAAGGTTCCGATAATCGCGTGACCCCCGTCCTTCAGCCCCGTGCGGAGGCTTTCGAGATAGGCAAGGCGTTCGCCCGGCTCCACGAGAAAATGGAATACCGCGCGGTCGTGCCAGACGTCATAGCCGCGCGGCGGCTGCCATCGCGTGATATCGGCGACCACCCAGGAGACGGCCGCCGCCCGGTCACCCAGTCGCGCCCGGGACGCAGCCAGTGCGCCTTCCGCGATATCGAGCACGGTCAAGTCGCTGAATCCGCGATCCAGCAGCCGGTCGGCCAGCCGTGAGGCACCGCCGCCGACATCGATGATGGATGCTCCGGGCCCGGCAACCCTGGCGATCAGGTCGAGCGAGACGCGCGGCTCCTCCTCGAACCAGCTCACCTCGGTCGGCGACTTGGTGCCGTAGACGGTCTGCCAGTGGTCACTGCGGTCGGTCATGACGGTCGGTCACGGGCGATCCTCCGGGTGGCAGCTTCCTCCTTCGGCACCGATCGATCAAGCTCCCTTGCGCGAGGCAATTGCCCCTCCGCCGCTTTGCCGCTAAGAGCCGCGCGACCGCATTTCCGAGGACCCGCCATGACGACGACGGACATCACCGCGACCGCCGAGATGCAGGCCGCGCTGCTCTCTCGCGCGCTGCCCTACATGCAGCGCTACGAGAACAAGACCGTCGTCGTGAAGTATGGCGGCCATGCCATGGGCAACATCGAGCTCGGCCGTGCCTTCGCGCGCGACATCGCTCTGCTGAAGCAGTCGGGCGTGAACCCCATCGTCGTGCATGGCGGCGGCCCGCAGATCGGCGCGATGCTGACCAAGATGGGCATCGAGTCCCGCTTCGAAGGCGGGCTGCGCGTCACCGATCAGAAGACCGTCGAGATCGTCGAGATGGTGCTGGCGGGCTCGATCAACAAGGAGATCGTCGCGCTCATCAACGCCGAAGGCGAATGGGCGATCGGGCTCTGCGGCAAGGACGGCAACATGGTCTTCGCCGAGAAGGCGCAGAAGACCGTCCGCGATCCCGATTCGAACATCGAGCGCGTGCTCGACCTCGGCTTCGTCGGTGAACCGGTCGAGGTCGACCGTACGCTGCTCGACCTGCTCGCCCGCTCAGAGATGATCCCGGTGCTGGCACCGGTGGCGCCGGGCCGCGACGGCCATACCTACAACATCAATGCCGACACCTTCGCGGGCGCCATCGCCGGCGCGCTCGGCGCGTCCCGCCTGCTGTTCCTCACCGACGTTCCCGGCGTGCTCGACAAGGACAAGAAGCTGATCGACGAACTGACGGTCGCGCAGGCCAGGGCGCTGATCGCCGACGGCACCATTTCGGGAGGCATGATCCCGAAGGTGGAGACCTGCATCGAGGCGATCGAGCGTGGCGTCGAGGGCGTCGTCATCCTCAACGGCAAGACCGCGCATGCCGTGCTGCTCGAACTCTTCACCGAGCACGGCGCCGGCACGCTGATCGTGCCGTGACCCCTGGCATCAACGACTTGTTGAACCCGCTCCTGCAAGGTAGTCCGCACAGCAGCGAGACGGCGCCATATGGCCTCGACCAATACCCATGACCTGATCGCGGCGATCTATGCCGCGACCCTCTCGCCACAGGACTTCGAGCGCAACTTCGACAGGCTCGACACCCTGCTGTCCTTCGACGAGGACGGGACCGCGGCCAGCGAACGACGCGACAGCCGTGTCGATGACGCCGCCCTTCCCCATGTCGAGATCGCGCGCAGCATCCAGGGGCGAATCGGCCTGGCCCGGACCCGGGACCAGAAGGTCAGCACGATCCTGGAGTCGGTGCCGAACCCGTCCTTTCTCGTCGCGCGCTCCGAGAAGGTTGTCGCCAGCAACGCGCCGGCGCTCGCGAGGCACCCGCGATTGCCGGCGACACTCGCCGACTGCATCGCCGACGCTGACGTGCGGCGGCAGATCCGCGATTTCTTCCGGCAGAACTCGGATACCCTGCTTGCCATCGCAGGCCATGCAGACCCCAGGCAGAAGGCGCAGACCAGCGTACTGGTCAAGCGGGTCGACGCCGGGCTCGTCGGCGGCGCGGCCAGTGACCTCTTCCTTGTGTCGATCGTCGATTTCGGCTTCGACGAGGAGACGATGGAAGTCTTCCGCGCCGCGTACGGGATGACCCGCGCGGAATCGCAGGTCGCCGTACTGCTGGCGAGCGGGCTGCAGCCGCCGGACATCGCGAAACAGCGCGAGGTCTCGCTCGACACGATCCGCACCCAGATCAAGGTGATCAAGCACAAGACGTCGGTCCGCGACATACCGGCACTGGTCAGGCTGCTGTGCGGCTTTTCGGCCGGTGTGCTTGCGCCAACCGCGGGCCGTGGCGAAGCGTCTGTGCCCCAGTCGAAGTCGGCGCCGCTCAAGGCGCGGCGCGAGTTTATCCTCAAGGACGGGCGCCGCGTCGATTATCTTGAGCAGGGCCATGCCGATGGCCGGCCTGTCCTGCTCTTCCACAATCTGCCGTACGGCGCCGAGCTTCCGGAGGCGGCGATCCGCCATGCACATGCGGAACGGCTGCGCTTCATCGCACCGTTCCGACCGGGTTTCGGCCGCTCCGACGCGGTCGAACATCTCGCCATGGATGCGCGGGTGACGCAGGTGGCGGAAGACAGCCGGGAACTCCTGACCCACCTCGGCATCGGCGATACCGTCGTCGTCAGCCATGCGATGGGCGCGGCCTTCGCGCTCAGGCTGGCCAGGCTTTACCCCGGCAGCATATCGCGCCTCATCGGCGTCTCCAGGCCGCCGGCGTGGCGCGACGAGTGGATGGGCCAGACGCCACAGCGGCAGCGCTTCATGCTGCGGCTGGCCAAGCATCTTCCGCAGATGCTGCCTGTCGTGGCGTGGGCGATGGTGGCCTGCATGGACAGCGCCTACGCGACCGAATTCGTGCGCTACAACTGCAAGGACGGCGAAGCCGACGCCGCCGCCGTGCAGAACCAGGAAACCGTCGACCTGATCGCGAAAGGCTCCGTCGAGGCCTTGCGCAACGGGCTGGAAGCATTCAGCGGCGAGTGCCGGCTGGCGCTGGTCGACTTCACCGACGAGGCGCGGGCAACGCCGCACAAGTTCCTGCTCATCCACGGCGACGACGACCGCATCATCGGCCTGTCGCAGGCCACGACCTTCGCGGATGCCGTGCCCGGCACTGAACTCGAGATCGTACCCGGCGCCGGCCAGCTCCTGTTCTACAGCCACTGGCAGGCGGTGATGCATGCGGTGCAGGATTCGGTGGCGATGACCAGCGTCCAGCCGGCGGCCTGACGCCGGACTGCAGCCCTTAAACCCCGGACATGATCGAAGTATTTCCGGTCGCATACCCACTTTTGGGTATGCGGAGGATTGCCTCGCCATTCTAGGAATTCGGCAATGCCCAGGGGTGGGCCGGGTCGAGTGGGGCGAGTCTGTCTTGAACGATTATCTGCGCCGGGTGACGGGTCGTGTGCTGCGCTGTTCGACCAGCCTTGGATCGCCATGGGTTCGTCCGGTTCTGCGGTCCGTGTGGACGGCCGCACTCGCCGGCACGGTCCTGATATCAGCGGCACTCCTTGCACCCGTCGTTTCGCTCGACGGCAGCGGCGTCGCCCATGCGGATGGCGGCAGGGGCGGTCGCCTCGGCGGCACCGGGGGTCGAGACGACAACACGGGCGCTGCTGGTCAGGCGGGTCGCGCAGGCACTTCGTCACAGAGCAGCGGCGGCGGCGGCGGCGGTGCAGGCATAACGGGCGGCGCCGGCGGCGCCGGCGGCGTCAGCACTTATAACGTCCTCCCAGGCCAGGGCGGCGCCGGTGGGGCCGGCGGCAGCATCGGGGAGGTCCGGTCGGACAATGCATCCGGTGTCGGCACGCCCCACTCGATCACCGGCGGCAACGGCGGCAATGGCGGCAACGGTCAATTGGTCGCCGACGGTGGCGGTGGCGGCGCCGGTGCGGCCGCCTATCTCATAACCAGTCCGGGATTCCAGGGCATCTCGATTTATGCTCCGGCAACCTTCACGGGCGGCCGCGGCGGCAATGGAGGCGGTGCCGGCTCTCATAGTCTGTGCGGCGGGGGCGTCAGGTGCAATGGGGGATCCGGAGGCTCGGGCGGTGCCGGCATCATCGTCAATGGCCCGACAGGGACCGTGACGATCGACCTCAAGTCGGGCGCATCGATCCAGGCAGGCAATGGCGGCTCAGGCGGCAGTCCGGGATCCGACGGCACCTCGCTGGGCGCGACCGGGTTCGGCGGGGTCGGCGGGCACGGCATCGTCGGCAACAACCTCATCGTCATCAATGCGGGCTCGATATCTGCCGGCAATGGCGGCGGCTCCCCCGATGCCGCCAACGTCGGAAAGGGCGGCGCGGCGATCTCCGGCAGCGGCATCACGATCCGACAGGTCGGGTCGGCGACCATCACCGGCGGCATGAACGGCAGCAACACGACGCGAGCGCCCGCAATATCGTTGGCTGGCGGGACCAATGCGATCGAGTTCGGTGACACCGTCTCCAACATCACCGGCGACATCAGCGGAAGCACGGGCGATATCACGCTCACGCCGGCGGCCGGCGGCACGACGGTCTCGAACGTCATCTCCGGCGGCACCAGGGTCGCCAAGGCCGGGGCCGGCACGCTGACTTTCAGCGCCATCAACACCTATACCGGCGTGACGACAGTCAATGAGGGTGTGCTGAGGATCGCGCGCGGCAGCAGCATCGCAGGGTCTTCCGCGGTGGTGGCGGGCGGGCTGGTGGTCGACGGCACGGCGCTCGGCGTCAAGGTTGTTGGCGGCTACCTCGGGGGCGTCGGCAGTGTGGGTGCTACTCAGGTGCTGTCGGGCGGCACGCTCGCGCCGGGCAATTCCATCGGCACGATCACCGTATCGGACAGCCTGACCTTCGCGACGGGATCGACATACGCGGTCGAAGTGTCCCCGACCGACGCGGACCGCGTCAACGTGGTGGCCGGGTCAAGCGGGACCGGCACGGCCGACCTCGCGGGCGCAACGGTCGCCACGACGTATGAGCCTGGCACCTACGTTGCGCGGCAGTACACGATCGTCAACGCCGCCGGAGGGCTCGGCGGCACAACCTTTGCCGGCCTCACCGGTACGGCGCCGACGGGCTTCACCCAGGCGCTCTCCTACGACGCCAACAACGCCTATCTCGACCTCGCACTGGTCATGGCAGGAGGCGGCAGCGGTGGCTCCGGCGGGAGCGGTGGCTCTGGCGGGAACGGCGGAATCGGTGGTTCCGGCGGCAACGGCGGGGCTGGAGGCGGTGGCGGATCGGGCGGAAATGCTGGATCGGGCGGATCAGACGGCAGCAATCCCTATGCGAACGTCAATGCCAACCAGCAAAGCGTGATCAACGCCATTGTCACCTATTTCAACACCAATGGCGGGATCGACGGCCGGTTCGCTGCTCTCACCCCCGACCAGCTGACACAGGTCGGCGGGGGAACCTCCACCGGCGCGCCGACGGCCGCGTTCGATCTGACTGACCAGTTCGTCGACCTGATCACCCGCCTTTCCACTGCCGGCGCAGGGTCCGGGGCGCCGCTGGGCTACGTGTCCGAGGGCGCGATGCTGGGCTATGCGGTGGACCAGGCGAAGGCGGTCGAGACGGAGCGGCGCGGCCGCATCGTCTCGTCGAGAAGCGCCCTTGCCGCACTTGCCGGCGAGACCGAGAACGCCGCCAACCGGGCAGCCACCGCGCTCGCCATGTCGGGAGCGCATGGCATCGACGATGCGATCGGCCAGGCGTTCACATCGCGCTGGCTGATCTGGGGCGAGGTGCATGGCGCAGGCGAACGCGTGTCCGGCAATTCTGCGGCCGGGTCCGCAACCGTGAACGCCACCACCTGGGGCGTGGCGTCGGGCGTGACGCGCTCGTTCGACGGCGGCAGCATAGGTTTCGCGCTCGGCGGCGCAGGCACCAGCTTCAGCCTGGCCAACGGCCTCGGCGGCGGCAACGCCACCTCCTTCAATGCCGGCATCCACGGCACGGTCGACCTGTCGTCCGCCGCCTACCTCTCCGGCGCGCTGGCCTGGGGCTACCACGCGACCCGCACGACCCGGAACGTGCCCGGCGACACGCTCACCGGCCGCTTCGGCGCGCAGACGCTGTCGGGCCGCATCGAGGCCGGCTGGCGCCTCGACCTCGGCGGCATCAGCCTCACGCCCTATGGCGCGGCTGAGGCCACGCTCTACAGCCTGCCGGCCTACACGGAGACCTCCGCCGCCGGCGGACCGTTCGCGCTGGCCTTCGCCCGCCAGAGCCAGACCAACGTGCGCACCGAACTCGGCGCGCGGACATCGGTCGACCTCGGCTCCGGCGTGACGCTGACCGGCCGCGCCGCCTGGGTCTGGAACGCGCAGAACGCACGCGCCGTCAACGCCGCCTTCGCGGCACTCCCCGGCACGGCCTTCACGGTCAACGGCGCGCGCCCCGCAGCGCACGCCGCGCTGATCGACCTCGGCATCCATGCCGCCCTCACCGACAGCGTCACCGCCAAGCTCACCTTCACCGGCGAGTTCTCCAGCAACGTCACAAGCTACGGCGCAACCGCGAGGATCGGCGTGAAGTGGTAGGGAGAGCCTAACGCCCGAGCAGCAGGAGCAGGATCCCGCCGACGATCAGCAGGCAGCCGATCACCTCCTGCCGGTTGATCTTCTCGCGGAAAACGAAGACCGACGCCGCGAAGGTGAAGATCAGCTCGATCTGGCCGAGCGCCCGCACATAGGCGACCTGCTGCAGAGTCATGGCCGTGAACCAGCAGGCCGAGCCGATAATGCCCGCCAGACCCACCAGCGTCGACGACTTCCAGGCGCGCGCGACGCGCCCGAACTCGCCCATGTCGGTCCACGCCATCCAGGCGACCATGATCACCGTCTGGAAGGTGGAGACGACCGCCAGCGTCACCGCTGCCTGCATGATCGGTTCGGGGCCGCCGAGCGACAGCGACGCCGAGCGGTAGGCGACGGCCGACACGCCGAACAGCGCGCCGGAAAGGATACCCGTCAGCGCCGTGCGCCCGGCCAGCGCCGACCAGAAGTTGGCCCAGGACAGCGGCATCCGCGCGATCGAGATCAGGATCACGCCGGCGATGCCGATGACGATCGCGGCGCCGGCGCCGAGCGTGATGTGCTCGCCAAGGATGATCGCGCCGAAGATCGCCGCCTGCACCGGCTCGGTCTTGGAATAGGCGGTGCCGACCGCGAAGTTGCGGAGCGTGAACATGTGGACCAGCAGGATGGTCGCCATGATCTGCGTGACGCCGCCCAGCATCGCCCACAGCGCGAAGCCTGCCGAGAGCGGCGGAAAGGGTCGACCGCCCCAGAAATGCAGCGCCAGGACATAGGCGATCGCCACGGGGAAGCCGAAGCCGAACCGCACGAAGCTGGCGCCGGTGGTGCCGAGCGAACCCTGCAGTTTCTTCTGCGCGGCCGAGCGCAGGTTCTGCAGGAATGCAGCCGCGATCGTGATGGGAATCCAGAGTTCCATGGCCGGCCCGGACGGGGAGGATGCGCCCCTCTACCCGGCCCGCGCCGCGGCTTGCAAGACGTGACGTGTCAGGCGGCCCATCGGGTCTCGAAGACCGACAGGTTGCGGCCGCCCTGCTTGGCCTCGTACAGCCGCTTGTCGGCCGCGCGCATCAGTTCCGAGACGCTGCTGTCCGGCCCACAGCCGGTGCCGCCGATCGAGACCGTCAGCGGCAGCGTCGCGCTGCCGTCGGGACGGAAGCGGATCGCCTCGACCTCGCGGCGGATGCGCTCGGCGACATGCGTCGCTTCCTGGTCGGTCGCGCCGACCAGGAATGCGCCGAATTCCTCGCCGCCTATGCGGCCGAGGATGTCGCCTGTCCGCACCGCCCGCGATATCGCCGCCGCGATCTTCAGGAGCGCCTGGTCGCCGACCAGATGGCCATGCGTGTCGTTGATGCGCTTGAAATGGTCCGCGTCGATGATCAGCAGCGCGCCACGGTCGGTCTTGCGGCGTGAGCCGTCCAGCGTCCCGAAGAACGCCTCGCGGTTCAGCATGCCGGTCATGTCGTCACGCCTGGCCTTCTCGGCAAGGCGGCGATGGGCCGCCGACAGCTCTGCATGGGCCCGCGCCAGTGCGCCATGCGCGGTGCGCAGCCTGTCCGCCTGCCAGGTGGTATAGGCGCTTGCGGGAAAGGCGATCACGATCGGGCAGAGAATGCTGAGCAGCACCGCGTTGCCGCTGAACGAGCCGCCGAGAAGCGGCAGCGCGACGGCTGTCATCGACGCCGAAGCGCCCGCCGAGCCCAGCGCGACCAGCATCGCTTTCTTGATGACGTTCTTCATGCAGTCTCCCCGCGGCGATCCTCGCCCGGGAGCGTTGAAGGTCGGGTTGAGCCGTTGGATAAAATTGTAGCCAATGCTCGAATTTGGCCATGCGGGGGTGCAGGATCGGTCGTCCGGGTGCATCTTCAGGGCGAGTCGCAAACAGGTTCCGATCATGACAGAACTGCCCGAACCCAGCCGTTTTCACGGTGTCACCGACTGGGTCTTCGACCTCGACAACACGCTTTACCCTCATCACTCGAACCTGTTCTCGCAGATCGACGTGAAGATGACGGCCTATGTGTCGGAGCTCCTGTCGCTGCCGCGCGACGAGGCCCGCAAGCTCCAGAAGGATCTGTATCTCGAATACGGGACGACGCTGAATGGACTGATGGAGCGGCACGCCATCGACCCTGACGACTTCCTTCAGAAGGTTCATGACATCGACTATTCGTGGCTGGTGCCGAACCCCGTGCTTGGTGCCGAGATACGCGCCCTGCCCGGACGCAAGTTCATCTTCACCAACGGCGACCGCGGACACGCCGAGCGCACCGCGCGCCAGCTCGGCATCCTCGATCATTTCGACGACATCTTCGACATTGTTGCCGCGGGCCTGACGCCGAAACCGTCGCGCTCGACATATGACCGCTTCGTCGCCCTGCACAGCATCATCGGCGAACACGCGGTGATGTTCGAGGACCTGGCACGAAACCTCACGGTGCCAAAGGCGCTCGGCATGACCACGGTGCTGATCGTGCCCAACAATTTTGAACCGACCTTCTCGGAGATCTGGGAGCGCGACCCGGCGTTCGACGACGACGTCGACTTCGTGACCGACGACCTCGCGACCTTCCTCGGTGCGATCAACGGAGGCCGCGCCGCTTGAGGCGCTTCACAAGCGTCGAGGCGCGGATCGACGATGCCGCGCACCGGGTGCTCGACCGGCTCCCGGCCGGCGGCCTTTCCGGCGCGGCGGTCGAGTTCGTCGTCTTCGGCCTGAAGCAGGGCTGGGCCTGCCTGTTCGGCGGCGCGATGCTCGGCCTGATCCTTTTTACCCGCTGGTTCTGGCCGGCCGAATCGGCCGTGTCGCGCTACGATTTCCTGTTCCTCGCGGCACTGGCCATCCAGGCGACGATGCTGGTCGCGAGGCTGGAAAAGCCGTCGGAAGCGGGCGTGATCCTGATCTTCCACGTCGTCGGCACGGCGATGGAACTGTTCAAGACCTCTGCCGGGTCCTGGACCTATCCGGAGGACGCCTTCTTCCGCATTGAGGGCGTACCGCTGTTCTCGGGCTTCATGTATGCAGCGGTCGGCTCCTATCTCGCCCGGGTCACCCGCATCTTCGACATGCGATACACCGGCTACCCGCCGCTTCCGGCGACGGCGGCGCTATGCATCGCCATCTACGTCAACTTCTTCAGCCACCATTTCCTGCCGGACATTCGCGGCCTGCTGTTCGCCGCTACCTTCCTGCTCTACTGGCGATGCTGGGTGCATTTCCGGGTCTTCCGCTTCCGGCACCGCATGCCGCTGCTCGCCGGCTTCCTGCTCGTCGCGCTGTTCATCTGGGTCGCCGAGAACATCGGAACCTGGTCGCGCGCCTGGCTCTATCCCAGCCAGGCAGACGGCTGGACGCCGGTCTCGCTCGGCAAGCTCGGATCGTGGTATCTCCTGATGATCATCTCCTTCGTGCTGGTCACGCTGGTGCACAGGCCGCGACCGCTGGATGGGACCGGGGACAGCGACAAGCGATAGCGCGCCATGGACGTTACCAAGGGCTTCCACATCGCCGACCGCTTCGTGCCCTGGGGTACGGAAATGCGCGACGTGCCGTCGTTCGCAGGCCAGCCGGTGCCGCGCGACGACTTCGCCCACCGGATCGATCTCGCCTTCTCCACGCCGTCGGCGTTCGGCCTGCCCGCAATCGTTGCCAGCGTCCGCGGTCCGGAGCAGAACCGGCCGGCGACGACCGTCGAATACGAGCTCCTCTCCGCCGGCTCGCCCGACGACAACGCGACCGCCTGGCTTGGTGAGCTCACCTCCCTGCTGGGACCGCCAGCGGATGTCGGACGGGCCGACATGCGTGACCTGCCTGTGCCTTCGTCCGGCGTCACGCGATGGGCGTCGTGGCGGCAGGGCGACGTCACCGTCGGGCTCTCCGTCTATGGCGGCACCCGCGCTGTCCGCAAGCATCGGTCCGGCGGGCTGCTCTGGATGAAATGGGCCGACGTCGCGGCGGCCCGCCCCTATGTCAAAGCGTGGCAGAAAGCCGCCGCGGACTTCGATGCGGCCAGCGGCGATGCGACCGTGCTGGGTCGCTTCGACCTCTCGCAATCGCAGTACCCACGCTATGCAATGACCGACGCACCGGAAGGCGAGCGCGCGGCGGGGCTGGTGCTTTACGCGCCTGATATCCTTCCGACGCCGGTACGCATCGCCGCGCAGCTCACTGCGAAGCAGATCGCCGTCTGGGCGACGGCGGAGCGTCTGTGTCTTTCGACCCGCCACGACAGCCATGCCTGGCCGCGCGGCACGGCCTTCGACGTCAGGTCCGTCAACGGCAAGCCGGCCAAGGGCGGCGGCTACACGGTGCTGACCGTGGGTCCGTTCTGGATCCAGGACTGGCACGCCAGCCAGGGCCTCGCAGCGGCCGCCGAACTCCTCGCCGGCCAGCCCGGCGCGCGCCTCGTCAGCAGCGAGGAATACGACTGCTAAGGATGATTTCGTCCAGCCGCGCGGGCTTCGTTGCGCCCCTGTCTGCAAGGGCCTAGGCTCTCCAGAGGGGTCTTGGCATGGCGGATATCGCGGCAGGCGAGTACGACAGTGTCGCGGGACGACGCGCGACGGCGCGGCGGCTTCGCCTCGTCGCCTTCGCCCTGATCGCCACCTTCATCGTCGGCGGACCGTTCGTCCGGCAGATCGCCGGGATCGAGACGCACTGGCTTCGCGGCTGGACCATGTTCAGCGCCATCGGGCTTGGGGTCATCGACGCCCGCTTCACTATCCGCGATGCATCCGGCGTCTACGTTCCCCTCGTCCGGTTCGAGTTGCTTCAGGCGCCGCGCGATGGCCGCATCAAGCGCATCGACGACACGCGCGAACTGGAAACGGTCGTTGATCGGCTCTGCAAGGCCGCCGGAACCGGCGCGGACATCCGCGTCGTCGCCCGCCAAGCCGTGCGGAACGGGTGGGCGGTGGTTGACGATGGCACGCGGAATGCCTGTGGCCATGACTGAGAGCGCGCTCCATCGCATTGCCTCGTGGGCGGTCGACTATGAGGCCTCTTCGCGCAGCGCGGCGCTGATCCGCATCGGTGTGGCGGCGCTGATGTGGGCGCGGTGGGCTAGCGAGCTGCTGCTGTATCGCGACCTGAGCGGCCCTGGGCTCGCGCTCGCTGCCGCATTCTTCGTCGTGACGACCATGCTGTTCGTCGGCTTTCGCAGCCGGCTCGCCGCAGCACTGGCGGGTCTCGTCGGCTTCACCATGTACTTCCACTTCGGCCATGCGCTCGGCCGCGAGCCGTGGACCCATCACCATGTCTATCTGCTCTCCGTGGCCGCGCTGCTTCTTGCGCTGACGCCCTGCGGCGCCTCCTACTCGCTCGACCGCTATTTCGCCGTCCGGTCAGCGGAAAAGTATGGGCGCCGGCCGCCGCCGGAGCGCGGCAACCTCTGGGGCCTGCGGCTGATCGCCCTGACGCTCTCGGTGCTCTACCTCTTCTCGGCCATCGACAAGACCGACTACGGCTTCCTCTCGGGCGCGCGACTGGAGCATCTGGTCCTTTGGTTCTACACGGGATCCGACTATCCGGCGGTGCCGGGCTTCGGCCTGCTGGTCATGCTGGCAGCGTGGACCGTCGTCGCGCTCGAATACGCGCTGGCCTTTGGTCTGAACTTCGCGGCGACGCGCCGCTGGCTGATCCTGCCGGGACTCGCGTTCCACGCGATCCTGTACATGGCGCTTCCCGTCTACACCTTCAGCCTCACCATGGCGCTGCTCTATCTGGCCTATGTCGACGCCGATGCGGTACACAGGCTGATCGACCGGATGAGCGGTTTCGGCCAGCCGATGGGACAGGACACATGAAAGCGCGACCGGTTCTGGCAGCAGCCGTTGCAGGCCTGGTAACGATACCGGTCGCTGCGGCGGACACGGACTACTACCCAAGGCGGGACTGGGAAAAGCTCAACGGCGGCAGCATGAACACGTCGAGCTTCGTGTTCCGCGACATCAACCGCAACGGGATCTACGATGTCGGCGACCGGCCGATGGCCTACGTCGCCGTCGTCATGGACGGGCCAGGTGCCGACGAGATCATGCGCCGGACCAACCTCTCCGGCTTCGCCAACTTCAAGATGTCGGTGGCCGACCGGGACCTGGAAGTCGTGAACCCCGGCCACTACACGTTTCGCGTCATGCCGCCGCCGGGCTGGACCGTCAGCACCGCGAACGGGCTGCAGGAAGGCGATTACAGAATCCTCCCCGGCGCGCCGGGGGACATGGTCGCGCTGTCGCCGACCCACCCCGTGGGGCTCGTGCCGGAGCTGACGATCTCCGGGCGCGCGCCACCCGGCACCACTGTCATCGTCAGCGGCCCCGACGGCGTCTCCCGTTCGATCGAGACGGATTCCGGCGGGCGCTTCTCGATCGCTGCCTCGCCGGGCGCCTGGACCGTGGAGGGCGGCGACGCAGGCGCCCGGACCGTCCGTCATGTCACGGTCGAATCCGATCCGGTCATCGTCTCTGCCGGGGGTGAGGATATCGATGCGGGCGAAGCGACGGTGATGGACTTCGACCGGCTGATGATGTCCGAGGCTGTGCTCGAGATACCTTCCGGTCAGCAGGGGCTGAACTGGTTCAACGTCATCGCCATGCACCAGCGTTTCGCCGAGGGACCCGGCTATGTGAACGGGACGGTGTCGGGCGAGTTCATCGCCTACAACAGTTCGGGCCATCCGGCCCGGGTCTGGTCCGACAGACCGTTCGACTTCCTCGGCGCGAGCTTCGCGGTCGGCTGGAACAACGGCGAAGGCGAAACGCTGACGATACGTGCGTTCCGGGGCGACGAACTCGCCTATGAAGACGCCATCGTCCTGTCCGCCATGGGTCCGGTCCGCTTCCGCGCAGGCTACCGGAACATCACGCGCGTCGAGTTCGCCACGCAGCACTACTGGCAGATGACGATGGACGACTTCAGCTTCAGGGCCACAGAACCGGCTCAGTAGGCCTGCTGGTAGGGCGGTCGGTTCGGATCGGGCGTCGTCGCACCGGTCCAGTGGCCATTGGTCCCGCTCAGGCCCTGCCCGGACGTGCCCGCGCCCTCGCCAGCCGTTCCGCCCGCGGACTGACCGCCGCCGTTCCCTCCGCTGGCGGCACCGTTCGAACCGCCGTTCCCGGCGCCGTTCGAACTGCCATTTTCGCCTCCGTTGGAACCGCCATTTTCGGAGCCATTTGAGCTGCCGTTGTTGCCGCCGTTGCCGCCGTTGCCCCCGTTCCCGCCATTTCCTCCGTTCCCGCCATTGCTTCCGTTGCCGCCGTTGCCCCCATTTCCTCCGTTGCCACCATTGCCCCCGTTCCCACCATTGCCGCCATTCCCGCGACCGCCGTTTTCCTGGGCGAGCAGCAATTCTCCCGGCTGGCGGGTCCTCTGGTGGATGCCGGTTGCGGGATCGACGATGGCACTGGCGGCTGCGAGAGCCGAGGCCAACCCGGGCGGCGTCGCCACGGTTCCAGCCAGGACGAAACCCAGACCGACAGCGGCAAGAGACGCGTGACGAACGCCAGGAACACGACGCTTCATGGTACTCACCCCCGATACTGCCGCTACGTTAGCTCTTTACGAATTGCTAACCAATAGGCATCTCGCAACAGGGTGAACGTCCCGAACAAACTTGACAGCGCTAGTTTAGAATAATTCTAAACTATTGATTTATATGAGACTTTTTGTCGCCCGGAATTGACTTTCGCCACATGGCGGCCTTTATGGCAGCGTGCCTGAGGGTGCAGATTTCGATGTTCGGGCCTTGAACCCTTGCGATCGGAGCCGCCGCCAAGCCACCGGACACCCATGCCGCCGCACCAGTGGCGTCGCTGTTCGATGGCGCTTTGCCGGCCTTCGCAACGATCCGCCCGTTATCCGATCTGTCGCCTGCCGGCTGGACCGGTCACGGAGATATTCAATGCTGGCTATGATATCGCAAAGGATGGCGACGAAGGTCGCGGCGGTGGTGGCCACCGGCGCGCTGACGCTGGCGGCGTTCGTGGCGCCGTCCAAAGCGGCGACCGACGCGAAGGCAGTCGTGTCGCACTACGCCGACATCGCACTCGCCGGCTACGAGGACTCGCTTGCGACCGCGAAGACGCTCGACACGGCGATCGAGGCGCTGATCGCGAAGCCGTCTCAGGAGACGCTCGACGCCGCCCGCGCCGCGTGGAAGGCCGCGCGCATCCCCTACCAGCAGACCGAGGCCTTCCGGTTCGGCAACGCAATCGTCGATGACTGGGAAGGGCGCGTGAACGCATGGCCGCTCGACGAAGGCCTGATCGACTACGTCGACGCCAGCTACGGCACGGAATCCGACGACAACGCGCTCTACACCGCGAACGTCATCGCCAACCCGGTGATCGAGATCAATGGCGAGAAGATCGATGCTGGGAAGATCACGCCGGAGTTCCTGTCCAGGACCCTGCAGGAGGCCGGCGACATCGAGGCCAACGTCGCGACCGGCTATCATGCCATCGAGTTCCTGCTCTGGGGCCAGGATCTGAACGGCACCAACGCCGGCGCAGGCGCTCGTCCTTTCACCGACTATGACACGGCGAAGTGCACCGGCGGCAATTGCGACCGCCGCGCCGCCTATCTGGCCGCGGCGTCAGATCTGCTGGTCGCCGACCTTGAGGAGATGGTCGCCAACTGGAAGGCCGATGGCGCCGCGCGCAGGGCGCTCACCGACGGCGATGCGGCCATCGGCGTCGCCACGGTGCTCACCGGCATGGGCTCGCTTTCCTACGGCGAACTGGCGGGCGAGCGCATGAAGCTCGGCCTGATGCTGCATGATCCCGAGGAGGAGCACGACTGCTTCTCCGACAATACCCACATATCGCACCTCATGGACGCGCAGGGCATCCAGAACGTCTACACGGGCACCTATGCCCGCGTCGACGGCACGACGCTCACCGGGCCGTCCGTGTCCGACCTGGTGAAGGAGGCCGACGCCGCGATCGATGCCGAACTGCGTGGCAAGCTCGACGCCACCATCGCCAGGATGAAGGCGATCGAGGGGCGGGCGGGCGGCGGAGAGGCCTACGACCAGCAGATCGGCGAGGGCAATGCCGAGGGCAACGCCACGGTTCAGGCGGCCGTCGACGCGCTCGTCGACCAGACCCGCTCGATCGAGCGCGCCGTCACCGCGCTGAAGCTGGAATCGATCGAATTCGAGGGCTCCGACAGTCTGGACGACCCGAACAAGGTCTTCCAGTAAGCCGCCCTCCGGACCCGCCAGCAGGCGCGGAAACGCGCCGCCAGCCACGCGAACAGACATGCTGATCTGCCACTGCAACCTCATCACCGAGAAGGAGATCGAAGAAGCGATCCTGGACCTGCTCAACGCCGATCCCTGGCAGCTGATCGTCCCGGCGAAGGTTTACCACAGCCTGCGCAAGCGGGGGCGCTGTTGCGGCTGTTTCCCAAATGTGGTGGAAACGATCATTCGGGTCACCGAGAGTTTCCACGCCCGCTCGGAGGCGAGCGGCGTGGATGTCGTTTCACACCTGGACCGCGTCCGTGGACTGCGGGGCCAATACGGGAGCAGGAACCATGAAGGGCGAGAAGCAGGTCATCGAGCGGCTTAACGAGGCGCTGTTCCTCGAACTCGGGGCGGTGAACCAGTACTGGGTCCACTACCGTCTGCTCGAGGACTGGGGCTTCACCAAGCTCGCCAAGAAGGAACGCGCGGAATCGATCGAGGAGATGCAGCACGCCGACAAGCTCGTTGCCCGCATCATCTTCCTGGAGGGACATCCGAACCTCCAGTCGGTGGCCCCGCTGCGCATCGGCCAGAACGTCAAGGAAGTGCTGGAGGCCGATCTGGCCGGCGAATACGACGCCCGCACCTCCTACAAGAAGTCGCGGGAGATCTGCGCCGAGGTCGGCGACTACGTCTCCATGAAGATCTTCGAAGAACTGCTGAGTGACGAGGAAGGCCACATCGACTTCCTCGAGACCCAGCTCCAGCTGCTGGAATCGCTCGGCGACAAGAAGTACGGCCAGCTCAACGCCGACTCGGCCGACGAGGGCGAATAGGACCATGCTCCATGCGGCGCGCCCCTGAAGCGACGCGCCGCGCGTCGACACGAGCCGTCACCGTTTTCGCGGCGACGGTTCTGTCATGCGGCATATTGCTGGCAACCGACGTCCCGCCGGGTCTCGACCCCATCCGATCCGACCTGACAGAAGCAGACCGCGCCCGGGTCGCTGCCGTCACCGCGCCGACTACCGAGTTCTCGAAGGCCGAGCCTTTCGAGATCATGCAGGGCGGCGCCGGCACATCCAGGAAGCGCGTCAACGCCGACGCCTTCTCCCATTTCAGCGCGAATCTGGGCTTCGAGGAACAGTCGACGTTCAAGCTCGGCAACGCGCTGTTCCGCAAGCTCTGGGTGTCGTCGCCCTCCTCCACGCAGGCATCGGACGGGTTGGGACCGATGTTCAACGCCCGCGCCTGCCAGAGCTGCCACCTGAAGGACGGTCGCGGCCACCCTCCTGAAGGCGCGGCCGACGCCACGTCGATGTTCCTGCGCCTTGCCCGCGCGGCGGCGAACGACGGGGAACGCGCAGCGATAGACGCCCGCAAGGCGCTGAACTTCCCCGACCCCATCTACGGCCAACAGTTGCAGGACCTCGCCGTGCCCGGCCTCGCGGCTGAAGGCCGCATGGCCGTCACCTACGACGAGCAGCCGGTGATCCTGGGCGATGGCACCACTGTGTCGCTTCGCAAGCCGACCTATTCGGTGGAAAGCCTCGGCTACGGTCCGCTCGATCCGGCGACCACCCTGTCGCCGCGCATCTCGCCGCCGATGATCGGGCTCGGCCTCGTCGAGCAGATCCACCCGGCCGACCTGCTGGCGCAGGCCGATCCCGACGACCGGAACGGCGATGGCATCTCCGGCAAGGCGTCCATCGTCCGCGACCCGCTGTCGGGAGCACTCACGCTCGGCCGCTTCGGCTGGAAGGCGCAGACCCCGTCGATCCGCCAGCAGAGTGCCGACGCCTTCGCCGGCGACATCGGCATCTCGACGCCCGAGGTACCCCGCCATCACGGCGATTGCACTGAGGCGGAAGCCGCCTGCCTCGCCCTCCCAACCGGAGTGCAGGAGAGGCTGGGACCGGTCGAGGCTCCCGACCCGGTGATGAACCTCGTCACTTTCTATTCGCAGAACCTCGCCGTCCCGGCGCGCCGCGACGTCGGCGAGACCCCAGTGCTCGTAGGCAAGAGGCTCTTCTACGATCTCGGCTGCACCTCCTGCCACACGCCGAAATTCGTCACGCGGCGCGACGCGCCCAACAAGGCGCAGGCCTTCCAGCTGATCTGGCCATACTCCGACTTCCTGCTGCACGACATGGGGGGAGGCCTTGCCGACGGCCAGCCCGTCGGCGACGCGACGGGCAGCGAGTGGCGCACGCCGCCGCTCTGGGGCATCGGCCTGACGAAGACCGTCAATGACCACACATTCTTCCTGCATGACGGCCGCGCCCGCAACCTGACCGAGGCCATCCTCTGGCACGGTGGCGAGGCGACGAAGGCGCGCGACGGCTTCGCGGCGCTGCCGGCCGCCGAACGCGAGGCGCTGGTGACATTCCTGGAGTCGCTGTGATGAGTCGGATTTTCGACCGTTCCAGATGGTTTCGACCGGCCGGCGCGGCGCTCATCGTCGCCACTCTCGCCCTCCCCGCCCACGCGGAAAACGCGACGATCCGGCGCGTCGTCGACAACTTCGTCATCCCAGCCTATGCCGACGCCCATGAGGCAGCGGCGACGGTCCGGAACGACTTGGAGCGCCTCTGCGCCGACCCGTCCGCCGCGGGTTTCGCCAGCGCCCGGGCCGATTTCGTCGCGCTCGTCGCCAATTGGTCGCGCATCGAGGCGGTCCGTTTCGGTCCCGTGACGGAGCAGAACCGACTGGAGCGCATCCTGTTCTGGCCGGACCGCAAGAGCATCGGCCTGAAACAGGTGCAGGCGGCCATCGCCACGAAGGACCCGACCGCCAGCGACCCCGCCACGCTGGCGCAGAAAAGCGTCGCCATGCAGGGTCTCGGCGCGCTGGAGTTCGTGCTGTTCGGCGCCGGCTCGGAGACCCTCGACGCAGATGGCTACCCCTACCGCTGCGTATATGGCCGGGCGATCGCGACCAACCTCGAGCGGATGCTCGCCGAGATCCAGACCGGCTGGGCCGACCCCGCAGGGATCGCCGCACGGTGGGCCAGTCCGGGACCGGACAACCCACTGTTCCGCGACGACGCCGAGGCGATGACCGAGTTGCTGGACGTGCTGGTCCACGGGACCGAACTCGTCCGCGACGTCCGCATTGGCGGCTTCTTCGGCGAGACCCCCGACGATGACAGGCCGAAACAGGCGCTGTTCTGGCGGGCGCAGGCGACCACCGTCTCGATCGACGCCAACCTGGCCGGCCTGCGCGCGCTGTTCGATGCGGCCGACTTCACCCCGCTGCTGCCCGACGACCAGTCCTGGCTGCCAGGTTCCATCGATTTCGAGTTCTCCAACGCCGCGGCCGCGCTCGCGGGACTCGACGGCCCCGTCGACGCGCTGCTCGCCGACCCCGTGCGGCGCGACAAGCTCGCCTACGCCCGGCTGGTCACCTCCAGCCTGTCGGAGCTGCTGGGCGACAGGCTGGCGCCGGCGCTGGGCCTCACCTCCGGCTTCTCGTCTCTGGACGGCGACTGACATGTCGAGCGGCCTGTTCGACCGCCGCGACTTCCTGCGCGCCGCCGGCTCGGCCTTTGTCGCCGGTCTGATGCCGGGCCGGGCGATGGCCCTCGCCGGAACCGACGCGCTGTTCGCCACCGCGTTCCAGCGTCGCGACGGCCGCTTTGGCGTCGGCGTGTTGACCGAGGCCGGCAAGCTCGTTCACACGATCGACCTGCCGGATCGCGGCCATGACGTCACCTTCGATCCGGTCAGCCGGCGCTCGGTGGTCTTCGCCCGCCAGCCCGGCACTTTCATGGTGATCTTCGACCATGCCGGCGATACACCGCCGGTCACCGTCGCCAGCACCGCCGGCCGTCACTTCTACGGCCACGGCGCATTCGCGCCGGACGGCAGGCTGCTCTATACGACCGAAAACGACTACGACAACGCGGCCGGCATGATCGGCGTCTACGACGCCACCGACGGTTTCGTGCGCATCGGCGAGTTCCCGACTTACGGCGTCGGGCCGCACGAGGTGCTTCTATCTCCCGACGGCCGGACGCTGGCGATCGCCAACGGCGGCATCGAGACCCATCCGGATTTCGGCCGCGCCGAGCTTAACCTCGCGACCATGAAGCCCTCGCTGGTGCTGGTCGACCGGCTGACAGGCGATCTTCTCGCCCGCCACGAGCTAGGCGACGGGCTTCACCAGCTGTCGATCCGGCACCTCGATGTCGACGGCGCCGGAACGCTGTGGTTCGGCTGCCAGCATCGCGGACCGGCGACCGAGCGGCCGCCCTTGGTCGGGAGGCTTGCGCCCGGCGAGGCGCCCGACCTGATCTCGTTGCCGGACGATACGCTGGCCGGCTTGCGCAACTATGTCGGTTCGGTCGCCGCAAACCGCGGCGCGGGCACGGTCGCCGTGTCGTCGCCGCAGGGCAACTCGCTGGCGATCCTTGATGCATCGACCGGCAGTCTGGTCGCACGGCGCGATCTCGTCGAGGTTTGCGGCATCGCCGCCGACGGTGCGGACTATCTGGCGACGACGGGCAAGGGAGAAATCGTCCCACCGGACGCCGCGTCGCTCCGCGACGATGACTTCAAGTGGGACAACCACCTCTCCAGGGTAGGCTGACAGTCAGAACCGCCTGACCATCAGCAGCCAATGCACCGGGCCACTGCGTCCGCCATAGGGAATCCATGGCAGGCGCTCGTCCTCGACGAAGCCGTTGCTCCGGTAGGTGGCAATGGCCGCCTCGTTGGTATCCTCGACGGCGAGCAGGACGCCCTTGGCGCCGGTCGCCGCGCCAAGGCGAGCGGCATGGTCGAGAAGCACCCGCGACAGGCCCTTGCCTCGATGTTCCGGGTAGACGGCGATCACAAGCAGCGACCAGTAGCCGGGCAGCCGGTTCTCCAGCTCGAACACCGGCAACACGTAATCCGGCAGGCCGGCGGGTGGCGGCGCACCATCGACGATCAGGCTGCCGATGACGCAGCCGGCAACGATGCCGTCCAGCTCCAGAATGTGCGCCTTGGTGTAGTGGTAGGGTTGGCTCTGGTCCTGAAGGACCGTCCGGCGCGCCGCATCAAGCAGGCCGAGGTCGTCGCCCCGCTCGTCTTTCCAGAACTCGATCTCGATCCCATGGCCGGCCATGTCGACCGCGTTGGCGACATGCAGCGCGTCGTTGACCGTCGCCGGCCTGATGACGATCTCCATGATCGGGAACCTGTCAGCGCATCAGCGCGGTTCGAAGCAGCTCGGTGAACTGGCCGCCAGCCTGCACCAGAGGTCCGCTGTTGTCGATGCTGACGGTGCCGGGCGCCGCCTTGTCCAGCGCTGCCTGTCGAGCCAGCCTCGTCAAGACCTCGCCGCGCGATTCACGGCCGCGCGCCGACAGCCTGTCAGCCAGGATTTCCGGCCGCGCGGTGATCTCGGCGACGACGACATCGCAGTAGCGCGCGCGCAGCGCCGGTATCGCCGTGCGCGACAGGTTGGCGACCGCGACGCGGCCGCCGGCGATCTCGGCATCGACGGTCGCCGGGATGCCGTAACGAAGTCCGTGGGCACCCCAGGAAAGCGCGAACGCGCCGCGCCGATCGGCTTGGACGAATTCCGCCTCGTCCATCGTGTCGTGCGACTCGGCGTCCGGATCGCTCGGTCGCGTGATCACCCGGCGAACCCAGAACAGCCGCGCCTCGCCGGCCAGACGATCGCGCGCGAAGGCCATGACCGAATCCTTGCCCGCGCCGCTCGGGCCGACCACGGCAACGAAGACGCCCGGGCCGCTCGCGGCCCGTCCCGGCTCGGCCAGCGCGACGCCCGTGTCGATCATGCGACCCGCCTGCCCTCGCGCCACACGGTGCGCACGACCGGCAGATGGCGGTCGACACGGACGCGCACCAGGTCGCCGCGGCGGCCAACGGCGATAGCGCCGCGGTCGTCCAAGCCGACGGATTCGGCGGGCGTCTTGGACACCATGGCGACAGCCGCGGGCAGCGAGATCGCATCGACCGCCTCGCCGAGGAAGAACGCGGCCTGGATCAGGCTGAAGGGGATGTAGTCGGACGACAGGATGTTCAGGAGCCCGTCCTCTGCCAGCGTCCGCGCCGACACGTTGCCGGAATGCGACCCGCCACGCACGACGTTCGGCGCGCCCATGAGAACGTCGAGACCGGCATCGCGCGAGGCGCGCGCCGCTTCGACCGTCGTCGGGAACTCGGCGACGCGGATGCCATGCGCGACCGACTCCTCGACATGGGCGAGCGTCGCGTCGTCGTGGCTTGCCAGCACGATGCCGCGCGCGCGGCAGACAGCGGCGATGGCGTCGCGGTTGCCGGCCGAGTTCTGCGCCGATTCCGCCATGCGCCGCTCGCAGAAGGCGCGGAACTGCTCGTCCGACATCTTCAGCTTGCCCTGGTAGTAGGCGGCATAGGATTCGATGCGGGCGAACTGGCGCTGGCCCGGCGCATGGTCCATCAGCGAGACCAGCCGGACGCGCTGATCGTCCTCGAAAGCCGCGAAGCCTTCGCGGCAGTCGGCCGCCGAGACTTCGCAGCGCAGGTGGATAAAGTGGTCCGCGCGCAGCCGGTCGGCGGCAAGGCTCTCCTCGATCGCGTCGGCGAGGCCGCGCATGTCGGCGGCGGTGATGTCCGAGTCAGTATCCATGCCGACGCGCAGCGCGTCGAACACTGTCGTAATGCCCGACGTCGCGACCTGCGCGTCATGCGCCAGCACGGCGGCGATCGGGTTCCAGCGGACACGCGGCCGCGGCGCGTAGTGACCTTCCAGATGATCGGTGTGCAGTTCGACCAGGCCGGGGATCAGGTAGTCGCCTTCCAGGTCTTCGCCGCTCCGCACACCACCGCGCGCGATGTCGGCGATGCGGCCGTCGCGGATGACGACGGTGCCGTCGAAGACCTCGTCCGGCAGGACAAGGCGGGCGTTGGTCAGAACGGTCTCGGTCATCTCAGGCGAACTTTCTTTCGATGCCGCGGCCGAGCGCGGCGCGGCGGCGTATGCTGAAGGGCGCGCCGGGTTCCGGTTCCACGAAGAGCGCCAGGCCGTCGATTGTCAGCGGCCGCTCGGTCAGCGGTCCCAGGCATGTCTCGATCGCGGCGCGGACACGCTCGGCCTCCGCGCCAGCCACGCGGCTGCTCAGCGTCATGTGGAAGCGGAATTCCTCGAACACGTAAGGATAGCCCCACTGGCACAGGTTGCGGAACTGCGCGGCGGTGAGTGCGTCGGGGTTGCGGCGCTCGATCTCCGCGTCGCTCAGCGGCGCGCGGAACTGCTCGAAGGCCGCGACCACGTCGCCGGCCAGACGGTCCAGCTCGACCGAACGTTCGGCCGGCACCAGCGCGAAGAATCCGTCGATCTGGCGCAGAGCCATCCTCGGCACGGTGACGGGCGCGACCTCGGCGCAGAAGGCGTCCAGCGCGCGCTCAAGCGCGGTCTCCGTCTGGTCGACCGCCAGCCGGAACGGTGCCTTCATCGTGGCATGGAAACCGTAGCGGCGGGCCGCCGCGGTGTGGAACGCCACCTCGGCGGGCGTAAGGCCGGTGTGGTCCGGAGGCTGGAGCAGCGTCCCGTCGAACGGGTCGCGACCGAGCCACTCGGCAGCCTTGCGCGTCAGCGGGTCGGTGCGCGCGGGGGTGAAATAGACGGCATAACGCATGGGAGCCTCGGTCAGCCGGTTCGATGGTCGCTCCCGCAAGCGGAAACCGATCTTCCGGCGGAATCATGATCCGTCTAGTCGATCCGGCGACATTTTGCGATGCGGGCCACCCATCTAGGCGATTTGCGTGACAGATTGACGAAGAGCAGGGGCGTCGGGTCTCACCCGTCTACTCCGTTCTGCCGCCGCCTTGCGGGCGACCGATCAGCTTGCCGCGGAGCCAGCCCGACAGCACATCCATCATGATCACCATCAGCAGCGTCAGCACGATATAGTAGGTCACTTCCTCCCAGTCCTTCTGCGTCTGGATGGCTTGTGTCAGCAGCAGGCCGATGCCGCCGCCGACGATGGCCCCGATCACGGTGGCGCTGCGGGTGTTCGACTCGAGGTAGTAGAGAACCTGGCTGAGGATGACCGGCGCGACCTGGGGAATGACGCCGAAGCGGACGCGCTGGACCGGGCTGGCGCCGGTCGACCGCAGTCCTTCCACCTGCTTCTCGTCGACGTTCTCGAGCGCCTCCGAGAACAGCTTGCCGAACGTGCCGGTGTCGGTGAACAGGATCGCGAGCGAGCCCGTGAGCGGGCCGGGCCCGAAGGCCCGGCTGAGGATGATGGTCCAGATCAGCCCGTCGACGCCCCTGAGGAAGTCGAAGGCACGCCGGACGCCGAAACGGGCTGCGAGGCTCGGGGCGAAGTTCCGTGCCGACACCAAGGCGAGCGGGAGCGCGATCAGCGCGCCGCCCATCGTGCCGAGGAAGGCCATCAGCACCGTCTCGAACATCGCCCAGGCGACGTCCCCGTGTCTCCACACCTGGTTGTTCCAGAAATCGGAGGCCATCGCGGCGAGGTTGGACTGGCCCGGTCGGACCTGCTCGTCGGAGAAGGCGAGCCACAGGAGTTCCCCGGCCGACTTCCCGTGGAAGGGACTGTCGAGCGTAAAGAAGAACAGCTCCCAGCCGACGAAGTAGCGGAACACTTCGGCACGGGCGCGGGTCACGGTGAGCCGGCCGTGGTTCGTGGTGGCCGTCACGCGCGTCCCGGAGGCATTGATCCACTCCGGCAGCGGTCCGTCAGGCGCAGTGAGTTCGACGCCGGTGGCCGTGTGCACGACCTTGATCTCGCCGTAGCCCGGGACGGCATAGCGCACCGCGTCCGGGTCGAAGCGGACCAGGTGCCCGTCCGTCAGATCGATGACCGTCGAGCTTCCGTCCCGCTTCACCCAGCCTGGCCACGCATCGTCCGGATAGAGCCCCTTGGTCTCGCCCTCGATGACCACGCGAACCTTGCCGTTGCGGCTGTCGCGGTCGACATGCACCTTGTGGCTGTAGCTGTCGGCGACAAGGATGGCGGCGTTGTCGAGGCTGGCCCGGCCGGCAAGCCCGACCACCTCGAAGGCGACGAACACATAGGCGAGATAGGCGAAGAGGACGACCGGCACGGCGATCGCCAGCCGCCTGCGCCGGGCAAACGAGCGGAAGGCCGCCTGCCTTGCGTCTTCGATCGGCAACGGTGCGTCAGCGATGGCCATGGACGCCCTTCACAAGCATGTTGCGGTAGCGGCTCGACACCTGGTCGATCGCGACGATCGTCACGAAGAGCAGGATGAAGACGGCCGCGGCCTCGTCGTACCTGCCCTTCCCCCAGCTGATGGCGATCCTGAGCTCCGAGCCGATGCCGCCCGCCCCGACGAAGCCGAGGATCGCCGACGCGCGCACGTTGATCTCGAATCTCAGCAGCGCGTAGGAGAGGTAGTTCGGCGCGAACTGCGGCACGACGCCCAGCCACATGCGCTGGAACCAAGACGCGCCGACCGAGGCCAGCCCTTCGACCGGCTTCATGTCGGCGTTTTCGTTGACCTCGGAAAAGAGCTTGCCCAGCGCCCCGGCCGTGTGGATGGCGATGGCGATCATCGCCGGCACCGGGCCGCCGCCGAGAATGAAGATCAGGACGAGCGCGATCACCACTTCCGGGAAGGCGCGCGATATGTCCATGATACGCCGGAAAACCGGGATCATCCGCGGCCAGCGCGCCAGGCCGCGTGTCGAGAGCGGCGACAGCGCGACCGCCGCGATCGCGCCGATCAGCGTCGACACGGCCGCGATGTTCAGCGTCTCGATCAGTGCCGGAAGGTGCTTGACGAGGTTGCCGGGCAGGGCCGGTGCCTTTTCCACCGCTTCCGCGACGAGTTCAGCCGGATAGTCGAAGACCCGGTGAATGCCTTCCCAGAAGCCGCCGGCGCTGCGCTCGTCGGCCAGCTGGAACCCGGCGACGATGAGCGCGATGAAGACGGCCAGCAACACCGTCGAGTAGCGCCGCTTGCGCTGGACCTGCGCGAGGTAATCGCTCTTCAGAGCGTCGAGCGTGCCGGCGGCAGCGTTCATTCGTCACCCGGGTAAAATGAAGAAAGGGCGGACGAACTCGAGCCCGCCCCCGGTCGCGGTCTCGCTCAGCTGCCCTGCAGCTTGCGGACCTCGATGATCGTCAGGTAGGCGTCATGGCCGATCGGCTCGAAGCCGGCGGTTTCGCCCGCCGCGATCTTGTAGAGGCAGTCCTTGTCCTTCTCGGGCATGGACTTGATCAGATCGACCATCTTGGTCTTCACGTCGGCAGGCAGCGCCTTGCGCAGCACGATCGGACCCTCCGGAATCGGGTTCGACTTCCAGATCTCGACGATGTCGTTCATGTCGACGATGCCGGCATCGACCGCCTTGCGCAGCGCACCGGAATTGTAGCCGTCTTCCCAGTTGCCCTGCCCGTCCGCCCAGGTCACGCCGGCGGCGACGTCGCCCTTGGTGACCGCGACGATCGTCTGCTCATGGCCGCCCGTGAAGACGACTTCGCCGAAATAGACGCCTGAATCCATCGGCGCGCCGGTGATCTTCGGGATTTCGATCGACGGGATCAGATAGCCGGAGGTGGAGTTCGGATCGCCGAAGCCGAACTTCTTGCCCTTGACGTCGGCCAGCGAGGCGATGCCGCTGTCCTTGCGGGCGAAGCCGATCGAGAAATAGGTGAACGAGCCGTCGAGATTGGTCTTCACCAGCACGGGCTCGACCGACTCCGGGTCGGTCAGATAGGCCTTGGCGTAGGCCGAGGCGCCGAGCCATGCCATGTCGATCGTGCCGCCAAGCAGGCCCTGGATGACGCCGTCGTAGTCGGCCGGCGTGAACAGCTTGGTGGGCACCCCGAGGACTTCCTCGGAGTACTTGCGAAGGCACTCGTTCGAGTTCAGGCGGTCCTGGGCGTTCTCGCCGCCGAGGATGCCGATGCGGAATTCCTTGAAGTCCTCCGCGACGGCCGGGAAGGCCAGCGCCGTCGTCGCGACGATTGCAGCGATCAGTCGTTTCATGGTCGTTCTCCTGTCAGGTGGGAATCGTGAATGTCAGAGCGCCGGGACCGGGACTGGCCCGCGCGCGATGTCGATCGAGATGTCCAGCGATTCGATGGAGGTCGACGTCGACGTCTCGGAGAAGCTCTCGTCGGCCCCGTAGATCTCGCGGGCCGCACGGGTTGTCAGCCTTTCCGGCGCGCCGTCGAACACGACGCGTCCGTCGCGCATGCCGATGACCCGGTCGCAGTAGCGGCGGGCGGTATCGAGCGTGTGCAGGTTGCACACGATCATCCGCCCGTCCTCGTCGTGAATGCGCCGAAGCGTGTCCATGACGACCTGCGCGTTCATCGGGTCCAGCGATGCGATCGGCTCGTCCGCGAGGATGACCTGCGGGTCCTGCATCAGGGCCCGCGCGATGGCGACGCGCTGCTGCTGGCCGCCGGACAGGGCTTCGACGCGCTTGGCCGCATGGTCGGCAATGCCGAGCCGACCGAGGATGTCGATCGCCTGCCCGATGTCGGCTTGTGGGAAGACGTTGAAGACGGTGGCGAGCGACGACCGGCGGTTCAGGGTGCCGTGGAGCACGTTGGAGACGACATCGAGGCGCGGTACCAGGTTGAACTGCTGGAAGATCATCGCGCAGTCGCGCTGCCAGCGGCGCAGCGTCGCGCCGGCGATCGCCGAAACCTCGCGCCCGCCAAACGAAATCGACCCCTGGCTGGGATCGATCAGACGGTTGATCATGCGCAGAAGCGTCGACTTGCCGGCGCCGGAACGGCCGATGATGCCGACCATCTGGCCCTCGCGGATCGACAGCGTCACCCCGTCGACGGCAACCTTCCTGCCGAAGCGTCGGGTCACGTCCCGGATTTCCAGCATCGCCGCGCCCCGTCCTCGCCAAACACACGATCCGGCTACCGGACGAGGATGAAACCGGCATGTCAGGTGCATGACGGTTTTGTTACGACCCACTGACGCGAAGGTGAGGAGGGGCGGGTTGCGTCGGCGCGAGAATGACCTACTTCGTCTTGACCCCGACCAAAGAGGAGAGCCCGTCTTGACCCTTCGCCCTATCCTTCTGGCTGCCGTGCTGACCGCGTTTGCATCGCCCGCTTTCGCCGACCGGGACCCGACGGCCGAGGAGCGCACCGCCATCGAGGCTCGCCTGAAACAGGAAGGCTATACGCGCTGGGAAGACATCGAACTGGAGGATGACGGGTCGGTCTGGGAAGTCGATGACGCCGTCTGGAGCGATGGTCGCGAATATGACCTGCACCTCGCCCCGGTTTCGCTCGACATCGTGAAGAAGGACGCCGACTGACCGGTCTGGGCGATCAGGCCTTCCGCACCGGCTGCCGCAGGATGGTGCGCAGCTTCTCCGGCGCGACCTTGCGCGGATCGGAGAGATAGATTTCGTGATGATGGCCGGCGAAGGTCAGGCCCTGGGCGGGCATGATCTCGTCATGGAGCGCGGCCAGCACCGGCGCCTCGTCGTCATAGCTGCCGACATGCAGCGTCTGCAGGCATCGGCCCTCGTCATACGCCTCGAGCCGCAACGACGCCGGCGGCGCGCCGAGCTTGCCGGACGCCTTCGCCACCGCCGCGTCGAACATGGCGCGGTCGACGAAATCCGGCACCATGATCATCATGGTCCATTTCCAGTCGTCCTTGCGCCGCGCTGTGAAAGAGGCCGGGTCGTCCGACCACCAGAGCCCTTCGAGCGGCGGCACGACATAGTCTGTGCCGACCGCCTTCTTCGCCGCGAACTTCATCGCGTAGCTGGTCGAATAGAGCCATTCGAGCGCCTTGCGGTAAGCCGGCGCCGTGTTCGGGTTGCCAGCGCCGTCGACCTTGACGAACTGCATCGCCGGCACGTCGACGGAGACGAACCGGCCGCGCGGCGGCGCGTAGAGTTCTGTGTGCAATTTCCGGAAGTCGATCTTGTCCATCTGCGGAAGGTAGCGCGACGACGCCGTATCAAGAAGCGCAATCAGCCGCCGTATTTCTCCAGGAACGCCTCCGCCGAGAGCGAGCGGAAGTCGTCGAGCGACGCTCTCAGCCGAGCGTGATCCCAGTCCCACCAGGCGAGCGTCTGGAACCGCTCCGCCGTCGTGGCGTCGAAACGCTTGCGCACGGGCCTGGCCGGCACCCCGGCGACGATCGTGTAGGGCGCGACGTCCTTCGTCACCACAGCGCCCGCGCCGACGCTTGCGCCGTCGCCGACCGTCACGCCCGGCAGCAGCGTCGAGCCGTGGCCGAGCCAGGTGTCGTGGCCCACGGTGACACGCTTGGCACGCCGGGCCGCGAAGAACTCGGCCTCGTGCTCGGCATCGTCCCAGTAGTCGGAGGCGCGGTAGGTGAAATGGTGCAGCGTCGGGCGCGAAACCGGATGGTTGGTGGCGTTGATCCGCACCGTCGACGCGATGTTGGAGAATTTGCCGATGGTGGCGCAGAAGACGATGCAGTCCTCCATCAGGTAGGAGTAGTCGCCGACGGTCGCCTCGGTGATGCGGCAGCCTTCGGCGATCTCGGTCCAGGGGCCGAGATCCGTTCTGTCCAGCCGCGCCGTCTCGTGGACCAGCGGCGCTTCCGAAAGCCGCGTCATGCCGCGGCCCTGCCGCCGGCGAAGGCCGACACGTCGATGATCCGGTCGGCGACCTTCTCGCGCACGTCGAGGTCGTGGAAGATGCCGAGCAGCGCGACGCCCTCTGCCTTCTTCGCCGCGATCAGGTCGATGACGACCTGCCGGTTGGCGGCGTCGAGCGAGGCGGTCGGCTCGTCCAGCAGCAGGATCGGATGGTCGGTTATGAAGCCCCGTGCGATGTTGACGCGCTGCTGCTCGCCGCCCGAGAAGGTCGCGGGCGGCAGCGACCAGAGTTTCTCCGGCAGGTTGAGGCGCGCCAGCAGGCCGGCGGCCCTGGCACGCGCCTCGTCGCGGTCGATGCCGCGCGCCGTCAGCGGTTCGGCGACCACGTCGAGCGCGGAGACGCGCGGCACGGTGCGGAGGAACTGGCTGACATAGCCGATCGTGTCGCGGCGGACGCCGAGCATCGTGCGCGGATCGGCCGAGGCGAGGTCGACGAGTTTGCCGCCGTGGCTGACGATGATCTGGCCGGTGTCGACGGCATAGTTGCCGTAGAGCATCTTCAGGATCGAACTCTTGCCGACGCCCGACGGCCCGCCGAGCACGGCGCATTCGCCGGCCTTGAGCGCGAAGGACACCGCCGAAACGACAGGCAGGATCACCCCGCCGCGCAGATGCATGGTGAAACTCTTGGCGACGTCCGAGACAACGAGGGGGGTCGGCATTGCTCACACCTGCAGGATCGAAGAGACAAGCAATTGCGTGTAGGGCGCGCGCGGGTCGTCGAGCACCCGATCGGTCAGTCCGGTCTCGACGACGTTTCCGTCCTTCATCACCATGATGCGCTGGGAGAGCAGCCGCGCGACGGCAAGGTCGTGGGTGACCACGATCGCCGCCAGCCCGAGATCGGCGACCAGCCCGCGCAAGAGGTCGAGCAGGCGCGCCTGCACCGACACGTCCAGTCCGCCGGTCGGCTCGTCCATGAAGACGAGGCGCGGCGAAGTCACCAGGTTGCGTGCGATCTGCAGGCGCTGGCGCATGCCGCCGGAGAAGGCACGCGGCTGGTCGTCGATGCGGTCCTCGCCGATCTCGACGCGGCCCAGCCAGTCGATCGCAGTGGAGCGGATCCTGCCGTAGTGACGGTCGCCGACCGCCATCAGCCGTTCACCGACATTGGCGCCTGCCGACACCGTCATGCGCAGGCCGTCGGCCGGGTTCTGGTGGACAAAACCCCAGTCGGTACGCATCAGGAACCGGCGCTCGGCTTCCGACATCCGGTAGAGATCGCGGAAGGCGCCGTCACGCATGCGGTAGGAGACCGTGCCGGAAGTCGGCATCAGCCTGGTCGACAGGCAGTTCAACAGCGTCGTCTTGCCGGAGCCGGACTCGCCGACGACCGCCAGCACCTCGCCAGGCCAAAGCTCGAACGACACGTCGGCGCAGCCGATGCGCGAGCCGTAGAATTTCGACAGCGCCGAGACGCGCAGCAGCGGATCGTCGGTCATCATGTCGCCTCCTCTCCAGCGCTTTCGCCACGCCGCTTCTCGCAGAAGTCCGTGTCCGAACAGACGAACATCCGCCCGCCGCGGTCGTCGAGGATCACCTCGTCGAGGTAGACGTTCCGCGCGGCGCACAGAGCGCACGGCTCGGTGAACGTCTGCACCTCGAAGGGATGGTCCTCGAAGTCGAGACTCACCACGTCCGAGAAGGGCGGGATGGCGTAGATGCGCTTCTCGCGACCCGCGCCAAACAGCTGCAGCGCCGGCGAGCGGTGCATCTTCGGATTGTCGAATTTCGGCGTCGGCGACGGGTCCATCACGTAGCGTCCCTCGACCTTGACCGGATAGGCATAGGTCGTGGCGATGCGGCCGTGGCGGGCGATGTCCTCGTAGAGCTTGACGTGCATCAGCCCGTATTCCTCGAGCGCGTGCATCTTGCGCGTCTCGGTCTCGCGCGGCTCCAGGAAGCGCAGCGGCTCGGGGATCGGCACCTGGTAGACCAGCACCTGTCCCGCCGTCAGCGGATGCTCGGGGATGCGGTGACGGGTCTGGATGATCGTCGCGTTCTCCGTCTGCGTCGTCACCTCGACGTCGGCGACCTTCCGGAAGAAGGCGCGGATCGAGACGGCGTTGGTGGTGTCGTCGGCGCCCTGGTCGATGACCTTCAGCACGTCGTCCGGCCCGATGATCGAGGCGGTGACCTGCACGCCGCCGGTGCCCCAGCCGTAGGGCATCGGCATCTCGCGGCTCGCGAACGGCACCTGGTAGCCGGGGATGGCGATGCCCTTCAGGATCGCGCGCCGGATCATCCGCTTCGTCTGCTCGTCGAGATAGGCGAAGTTGTAGGTCGCGATGTCGGCCTGAGCGTTCATTCCGCGGCCTCCTTCATGTCTTCGGAGCTGCGTCCGGCCTCGAACTCGGCGCGCATGCGGCGCACGAGATCCAGTTCGGCCTGGAAGTCGACGTAGTGCGGCAGCTTCAGGTGCTCGACGAAGCCGGTCGCCTGAACGTTGTCGGAATGCGAGATGACGAACTCCTCGTCCTGTGCGGCAGCGACGATGTCCTCGCCGAACTCGGCGGCGCGCAGCGCCCGGTCGCAAAGCGCCATCGCCATGGCCTTGCGCTCCGACTGCCCGAACACCAGCCCGTAGCCGCGCGTGAATTGCGGCGGCGCCTTGGCCGAGCCCTTGAACTGGTTGACCATCTGGCACTCGGTCACCCTGATGCGGCCGAGCGGCACGGCGAAGGGCAGTTCCGGCACGTCGAGCTCCAGTTCCACCTCGCCGATCCTGACCTCGCCGACGAAGGGATGGTTGCGGGCGTAGCCGCGCTGCGTCGAGTAGCCCAGTGCCAGCAGGAAGCCCTCGTCGCCGCGCGACAGCGCCTGCAGCCGCGCGTCACGGTCGAGCGGAAATTCCAGCGGCGTGCGCGCAATGTCGCCGACCTCATGCTCGACCGCGAGGTCGCCGTCGGGCTCGATCAGGCCGCCCTGCGCCAGGATGTCCGTGACGCGCGGCATCGGCTCGTCGGCCGCGGCGCGGCGCTCGCCCTCGGGCACGTCGGCGCCGGCCGCGATCTGCGGATCGAGCAGGCGATGCGTATAGTCGAAGGTCGGGCCCAGCATCTGGCCGCCCGGCAGGTCCTTGTAGGTCGCCGAGACGCGCCGCTCGACGCGCATCGCGCCGGTATCGACGGCGCGCGTATAGCCGAAGCGCGGCAGCGTCGTGCGATAGGCGCGGACGAGGAAGATCGCCTCGATCAGGTCGCCCCGCGCCTGGACGATCGCCAGCGCCGAAAGTTCGCGATCGTAGAGCGAACCTTCGGCCATGACGCGGTCGACGCCGAGCGCCAGCTGCTCGACGATCTGGTCGAGCCCGAGCGCCGGCACGGAGCGGTCGCCGCGCCGCCGGTCGGCGAGCAGCCGGTGCGCGTTGGCGATGGCGGCTTCGCCACCCTTGACGGCGACATACATGCCTCAGCCCTCCATCGCCGCGACGCGGGTCGTGCGCGGCAGGCAGGCCAGCGCGTCGGGCGCGCACAGCACCACGTCGACGCCGCGCGGGAAGCGCCTGTTGTTGGCCTTCCACTGCTCGACGAAATGGCGCGGCAGCGGGGTCGGCGCCAGCATCGAGGCGCGCTCGATGCCCGGACCTTCGAGTTTCAGCGAAGGGCCGGTCGCAAGCGAAGCAACCTGCAGGATCAGCGTCGCCGAGCGGTCCGGATACTCCTGTGAGCCTTGCGCGAAGTTCTCCAGCGCCATCAGTTCGGCCGGCGCGCCGACCAGCCCGAAATGCGCCTCGGCCGGTACGGTGGCGAAAGGCGCCCCGGCATGGAAGCCGATCCAGTCCTTCACCTGGCGCTGGCAGAGCGCCGGGTCGAGCCAGACCGGCGTATCGTGGTCGCAGAGCGCCAGCACGACGGCCGCCGCGCCTGCCGACAGCGGCGTGGGCGGTCTTGCCAGAACCGGCATCGGCATGACCGTGCCGGGCCGCGCCATGGCGTCCATCACGGCCCGGAAGACCGCCTGCGAATCGAAGACCGGGCGCGCGAAACCGCCCTCGACGGCGAGGTTCGTCTCCATCAGTCCTCTCCCCGCACTAGGGTGAAGAAGTCGACGCGCGTGGCGGCCGCTTCCTCGCGCTTGCGGCGGTCGTCGGCGGCGAGTTGATGCCGGAGCGGCGCGACGACCTTCTCTTCAACGGTGGATTTCAGCGCCGCGTTCTGCCAGGCGGCGTCGATCGTGGCGGCGAGCCGCGCCTTCCTCCGGTCGCGGCCGAGCGCATAGGAATGGCCGATCTCGCCGGTCGCCAGCCTGACAGTGGCGCGCGTCACCGTCGCCTCGCCGAAATTGAACGGCGCGCCGCCCCCGCCGATGCGGCCGCGCACCGTCACCAGCCCGGTCTCGGGTCCGCGCACCGGCGTCGCCGACACCTCGATGCCGGCGTCCTGCCAGCAGGCGTCGAGCGCGTCGGCCGGCGCCTCGGCCAGGACCGCCATCATGGCGCGGCGGGCTGCTTCCGCGTCGCGTTCCTGTCTGCGGTCGGTCTTCATCGTGGCATCCCCAATTTGTCTATTGATCTAGACAATTCGACAAACTATACGATCACGTACCGCCTGTCCATGACGGACGGATGACAGGAGCGACGATGTCAGCGACGAGGTCGGTCGAACGACGCAGCGGCGTCGCGCTGTGGCGGCAGATCGCGGACGATATCCGGCTTGGCCTTGCGGCGGGAACGCTGGCGCCAGGCGGCCGGCTGCCGCCCGAAATCGATCTCGCCCACCGTTTCGGCGTCAATCGCCATACTGTGCGCGGCGCCATTGCCGCGCTCGTCCAGGAAGGCGTGCTGCGTTCCGAACAGGGTCGAGGCACTTTTGTCGAAGAGCGCCGCCGCTTCGCCTATCCGATCGGACCGAGGACGCGCTTTTCGGAGGGGCTTGAGGGCCAGGCGCGCGAGCTTCGCTCACGCCTGCTGGAATACGCGGCCGAGACCGCCGCCACCAGCGTCGCCGAAGCCTTGGCGATCGCGCCGGGCGCTTCGGTCCTGCGCTTGGAGACCACCGGCGAGGCCGATGGCCGCCCGGTCTCGCGCGCCACGAGCTTTCTCGACGCCGGGCGCTTTCCCGGCTTCGTCGAGGCCTATCGCACAAGCGGTTCGATCACGGCGGCCTTCGCGGCGTCCGGCGTCAGGGACTATCTGCGCCGCTCGACGCTGGTGTCCGCACGCCACGCCACCGCTGCCGATGTCACGGACCTGAGACTCTCGCCCGGCGCCGTCGTGCTGGTCACGCTGGCCGTCAACGTCGACACGGACGGCCGTCCCATCCAGTATTCGGAAACGCGCTTCGCCTCCGACCGGGTCGAACTGACGATCCTGAACGCCGGTTAGTGCGGTTCATGGCTCGCCGGCGCGTTTCTCCCGCCGCCAGGTGATGATCTCCTCCAGCACCACCAGCGCCGCGCCGACGCTGATGAAGGCGTCGGCGAGGTTGAATACGGCGAACGACCACGTCTGCGTGTGGAAGAGGATGTAGTCCACCACGTGCCCGTAGACGGCGCGGTCGATCAGATTGCCCAGCGCGCCGCCGACGATCAGCGCGAAGCCGAAGCGCGCGAACAGATGCCCCGGCCCGGTGCGCAGCGCGAGGTAGAGCATGAAGGCGATGACGCATACCGACAGCGCGATCAGGCCGACATCGCCGACCCAGGTGAACATCGAGAAGGCCACGCCGGTATTGTATGTCCGGTAGAGAGACAGGAACGGCAGCAGGGCCACCTCGACATGCATCTCCAGCCGGGTCTCGACCAGGTACTTGACGATCTGGTCGATGGCCACCGCGATGGCGACTGCCAGCGGGTAGAAGACGAACGGTCGTGTTGCGTTCATGCGGTTGGTCGGTCCAGCGAGAGAGCATGGCGGCGCGCCTCGTAGAGCATGACGCCCGTCGCGACCGCGAGGTTGAGGGAATCGGCGCGGCCGGCCTGCGGTATCCGCGCCAGCCGCTCGCAGGCGCCGGCGAGGTTGTCGGGCAGTCCCTGCTGCTCGTTGCCCATCAGCAGCACCACCGGACGCCGCGCATAGTCGATGGTGCGGTAGTCAACGCTGCCGGCCAGATGCGTGCCGACCAGCAGGCCGGAAAAGCCCTTGCGCCATTCCATGAAGGCGTCTGCGTGGCATTTCACCACCGGCACGGCGAAGACCGAACCCATGGTGGCGCGGACCGTCTCGACCGCGAAGGGATCGGTGGTGTCGCCGACCAGGATGACGCCCTTCGCACCGACGGCGTCGGCCGTGCGGATGACCGTGCCGAGATTGCCGGGGTCGCGCACGCGGTCCAGCGCCACCCAGACGTCGCCGTCCCTGGGCCGCACGTCTTTCAGCGGCAGCAGGCGTTGCGTGAAGACGCCGACCACCATCTGCGGATTGTCGCGTCGGGTGATCGCCGCGAGCACCTTCTCGGTCACTTCCAGCACCAGCCCGCCCGAAGCGACGGTCCGCGCCGCCGCCTTCTCGACGGCCGGATTTCCCTTGCCCGCCTTGGCGAAGACGAGCGTACGGATGGTCCAGCCGAGGTCGAGCGCGTCGATGACCAGCTTCAGTCCCTCGGCCATGAAGGCGTTCTGCTCGTCGCGGAATTTCTTCAGCGCCAGCGACTTGATGTCCTTGACCAGCGGGTTCGCGAGGCTCGTGACCTCCTTGACCTGCCCGACCCTGCGCTCGCCGTTCATCAAGCCACCCATCGCGAGAACAGCGAGGTCGACAGCGCCCGCCCGGCCGCTTCCTCGCGAATGACCAGTTCGCCCGACTCGACGCGCCCGCCCATGCCGGCGAACGCGTCGCGCACCAGTGCATGCATCGCGAAGAACGAGGCGCGGATCGAATAGGCGGTGAGGATGACCGCCAGCGGCTTCGGCGTCAGGATCTCACGGCAGAGTTCGACCATCGCCGGCAGGTTCTCGAACAGCTGCCAGACCTCGCCCTTGGGCCCGCGCCCGTAAGCCGGCGGGTCGAGCAGGATGATGTCGTAGCGGCTGCCGCGCCGCGCCTCGCGCTCGGCGAACTTCATCGCGTCGTCGACGATCCAGCGGATCGGCTTGTCCGTCAGCCGCGCCAGTTCCTGGTTCTCGCGCGCCCAGCCGACCGCCTTCTTCGACGCATCGACATGCGTCACCTCGGCGCCCGCGCGGGCAGCAACAAGAGACGCCAGTCCGGTATAGCCGAAAAGGTTCAGCACCTTCACCGGCCGCCTGGCCTCGCGCACCAGCCCGGCCATGTGGCTCCAGTGCGATGCCTGCTCCGGAAACACGCCGACATGCCTGAAGGAGGTGAAGCGGCCGTGATACTCGACGCCGTCGTGCCGCATCGGCCAGGTCTCGCCCAGCGGCCGCTTCGGGAAGCGCCAGCGGCCCATGCCTTCCTCGTCCGTGTCGCCTGTGAAGACCGCATCGACGTCGGTCCAGTCCTTCTCCGGCAGCGCACGCCGCCAGATCGCCTGGCCTTCCGGGCGCACGATCCGGTAAGGCCCGTAGCGCTCCAGCTTCTCGCCGTCGCCGCTGTCGATCAGCGCGTAGTCGGCCGAAGGCAGCACTTCGAGGATCAGCGGCAGGGTCTCGGCCGGCAGCGCGCCGGCGCGCCGTGGCACGTTGGTCCGTGGAGCCTCGACTGCGCGTGGCTCCTTCGCGGGCTGGACCGCCGGCTGCGGCGGCCGCGCCTGTTTCGGCTGGAACCCGCCCGGCTGCGGCCGGTCGCGCCGCCTGTCGCGGCCGGGAAAGCGGTTGGAACTCATGGCGAGGCTTGTGGCACAGGGTCCGCAGGCGCGCAACGCGCGGGAATGTGCGAGAAGCCGTAACGCTCGCCGCCGAGCAACAGTATAGAACCAAGTTGGAGCCAGCTTGCAGCAGCGGCAAGCACGACCTAGACTGCTGGCGAAAGCTCTAGAGGAACGTCAAATCGGTGTGGCGTCGGTTTTTCCTGATTGCTTGGCTGGCGGTGATCGCGTTCATCTCCATGAACGCTTTGCCTCAGCTTGAGGTTCGCGCCGGCGCGCGGTTGGTGCCCATGCTGGCCGACCGTCAACAGGAAACGCGCTTTGCGCTCCTGGAAGGGCTGCTGAAGGATCTCAAGGCGGCTCCCGGGGTCCGCCAAGCAGCCGACTTCAAGGGAACTCGCCGCGCCTTGATTATCGGCAACGACGACTACAAGCACCTTCCCGAGCTCAAGAAGGCGGTCGGTGACGCTAATTCCATCAAGACCACACTCGAAGGCCTGAAGTTCAAGGTCACCGTCGAAACGAACGTCGACCGGCTCACCTTCCATCGCGTCCTGAAGAAGTTCTACGCCACCGTCGACGCCGGTGACACGGCGCTGCTGTTCTATGCTGGCCACGGGGTTGCCTATGAGGGCAGAAACTACCTGTTGCCGGTCGACACTCCCAAACTCGACTCGGAAGAGACTGAAGCCGATATCCCGCACCTTGCGATCCATGCGAACGAAATCGTTTCCGCGATTGATGGCCGCAACGTCGAGATGGCGCTGGTCATTCTGGATGCCTGTCGCGACAATCCCTTTGCACTATCGGGTACGCGGGCGGCGCGAAATCCGGTCGGCCTCGTACCCATCGAGCCCAACAAGGGCATTTTCGTCCTCTATTCTGCGGGCGAGGGCGAAAAAGCGCTCGATCGCCTCTCTGATTTCGACCCGGAGCCTACCTCGGTTTTCACGCGGAAGTTTCTACCGATCCTGTCGACACCCGGCCTGCCGTTGCTGGACATCGCGAAGCGAACGCAGATTGAGGTGCAGGAGCTGGCGAAAAAGGTGCCTCACACGCAAGTACCCGCCTACTACGACCGCGTGCCCGGCCAATTCTACTTCCAGCCTCCCCGTCCCCGGCTGTTCGGTCTGACGATTGGCATCGATGGCGAGTTCAACCAGAACGTGCACGGCGCGATCAACGACGCAGAAGATGTTTCCCGTTCGCTGGAAGCGCTCGGCGCGCAGAAGGTCATGCGCCTGTTCGGCCAGGACGCCCGGCTTCGGTTCATCGACTATGTATGGAGGGATATGATCGAGGATGCGCGGGCTGGCGACACGATCGTCTTCTCGTACTCGGGCTCGGCCTTCGCGCTGGAGGACTTATCTGGCGATGAGACCGGGGGGCAGGATCATCTGCTTGCGCTCAGCGGCCTGTCGCAAGAGACCCCACCCGACCCTCGGAAAGTCGGTTTGATGCAGGCGATTTCCGACGACCAGCTGACGGAATGGATGCAACTGGCTTCGGACAAGAACGTCAACGTGGTGCTCCTGATCGACGGGTGCCATGCCGGAGGCATGCTCGACCGGCCGTTCGCCAACGTCGCGTTCCTCGGCGCCAGCAGCAAGGAGGAATCAGTCGCCGAGTATGCCATCAACGGACGGATGCACGCCGCAACGAGCGTAGCGTTCGCCGACGCCATCGAAGGTGCCGCTGATTACAACGGCGACGGCTTTGTCAGCCAGCGCGAGCTGTTCCACTACGTTTCGAAATACGTGCTCGACGTGACAGGCCATCAGACGCCCGAGTTCATGCCGCCGCTGTTTGCTCGAGACGAGATCGGCGGCACCGCGACCGACCTGCCACTGTTCACGCTCCCCGCAGACATCGAGGAGCGGAAGGCGCAGTTCGATCATCCCTGGCCGGGCGAGGTTCAGCCGCCGGTGGCGCGGTAGACTGCGATCCCGCCTGCAAGGTCTTCCAGCGCCGCGCCGACCGACTTGAACAGCGTGATCTCGTCTGCCCCGCCACGCCCCTTCTTCTCGCCGCGCGTCAGCTCGGCGAGGTCGGCAACGATCGCATCCTTCGCCAGCACGCCCGAGGCGAGCGGCTGGACGATGTCGCCGGCCTCCTTGGTGGCGCCGGCGCGCGTGTCGACAAACACGCGGGCGCGGCGGATGGCCTCATCGTCGGCCTCGCGCATCTGCGGCGTGAAGCCGCCGACCAGGTCGACATGGGCGCCCGGTTTCAGGCGCGCGCCGCTCACCAGCGGCGTGGTCGAGATGGTCGCCGACGACACGATGTCTGCCCAGCCGAGCGCGGCATCGAGGTCGTCGGTCGCCTCCGCGGGCAGGCCGTCGGCGCGGAGTGCGGCCGCCGCCTTCTCCGCATTGCCCAGCGTCCGGTTCCAGATGCGGATCGTCCCGATCGGCCGCACGGCCGCATGTGCCCTGGCGAGGAACGGGCAGAGCGCGCCGGCCCCTATCACCAGCAGTTTCGAGGCATCCTCGCGGGCGAGATAGCTGGCGGCGAGCGCGGAGGCGGCGGCCGTCCGCCACTGGGTCAGCCGCTGCCCGTCGATCAGCGCGCGCGGCTCGCCCGTTTTGCCGTCGAGCAGCAGATACAGACCCATCACGGCCGGCTTGCCGATGGCGTTGTTGTCCGGCGATACGGTGACGACCTTGACCCCGATGAAGCCGTCGCCCGAAGTGCCGCCCGCGCCGAAATCGGTCCAGGCCGGCATCAGGAGCAGCGTCGAGGCCGCACCTTCAGGCCGCTCCACCGTGTGGTGGTGCCTGACAGGCTGCACCGCGCCGTCGCGGAACATCACCCGCAGCGCCTCGATCAGGCCCGGAAAGGTCAGCGCGCGGTCGACATCGGCCGCCGAGATCATCTTCATCGATTGTGTCCCCTGGATCAGGGCTTCGGCAAAGCCGGCGCGCCCGTCACGATCTGGTCAGGCCGCGACTGGCGGATCACCTGGTCGCGCAGCGACTGCGCCTCCTGCGTCTTCTGGCGGGCGACCTTGCGGTAGTGGCCCTGCTTCCACCAGGTCGCCATGCTGCCGAGCAGCACGCCGACGGCCAGCGTCAGGAACATGAAGACGAAGAGCGGGAGCGTCAGCGTCAGCGCCGGGTTGCCGGGATTGAACGGATCCAGCGTGAACGGCACCAGCCCGCGATTGGCGACTGCCAGCGCGATCAGCACGATGGCGATTGGCACGATGACCACGACGAGGACGAAACGATTGACCATGGAAAGACGTCAGTCCTCGTCGTTCAGCCGCTCGCGCAATTCCTTGCCGGTCTTGAAGAACGGCACCCACTTCTCCTCGACCTCGACCGCCTCGCCGGTCCGCGGGTTGCGGCCGGTGCGCGCCGGGCGGTTCTTCACCGAGAAGGCGCCGAATCCGCGCAGTTCGACGCGGTTGCCCTCGGCCAGCGCGTCGGTGATCTCGTCGAAGATCGCGTTGACGATGTTTTCGACGTCGCGAAGGAAGAGATGCGGGTTGCGGTTGGCAATGATCTGCACGAGTTCAGACTTGATCATAAGCAAGGTCTCCGCCGCTGGGCCTGCCGACTACAAGGACTATACGAATGTTTTTGCTGGCTTTTTAGTCGCTCGCAAAAGAAGTGTCAGGGTGCCAGACGGACACGAGACCGTCAAGGAAGATGCGCTCGCCGCCGAGCGCGCGGATCAGGTCACGCTCGCTGCCCTCGACGCCGAACAGGCGCGCGATGCCGAACGCCGCCGGCAGGCCGAACAGGCCGCCCTCGCTCTTCGCCTTCCACTCGACAACGTCGAGCGTGGTGGCGACGCCCTTGGTGCCGAGCCATGCGACCGCCTCGGCCTCGCCGCCGAGCGAATCCACCAGCTTCTTCTCCAGCGCCTGTCGGCCGGTGAAGACCGAGCCGTCGGCGACCGCCAGCACCTCGGCCCGCGACAGCGGCCGGCGCTCGTCCACCAGACCGACGAACCAGTCGTAGCTGTCCATGATCATGGCGCGCATCATGGCGCGCTCCTCGTCGGTCGTCGGGTTGAAAGGCGACGGCTCGGCCTTCAGCGGCGAGGACTTCACCTCCTCGAGCTTGACGCCCACCTTGTCCATCAGCCCCGTCAGGTCGGGAAACTGCACCAGCACGCCGATCGAGCCGACGATCGACGACTTGCGCGCCACGATATGGTCGGTGGCGCTGGCGATCATGTAGCCCGCCGACGCGGCAAGCGTGCCCACCTGCGCCACGACAGGCTTCTCTGCGGCCAGCTTGCGCACCGCATCGAAGATCGCCTCGCCGCCGGCCGTGGTGCCGCCGGGCGAGTCGATGGAGAGGATGACGCCCTTCACGGATGACGACTTGCGGATCTTCTCCAGCCGCTCCAGCAGTTCCTCGTCCTCGGTGATCGTGCCGTCGATCTTCACCTTGGCGATGTGGTCGACGCCCGTCGACGCCCCGCCCATGCCGCCGCCGACGGCCCATGCGATGCCGATCACCGCCAGCGCGGCGACTGCGATCGCGGCCACGCGCCAGAAGGTTAGCTTGCGGCGCAGGCGCCTGCGGTCGATGAGTTCGTCGGCGCGGGTGACCATGGCAGCTCCTCGTTCGCTGGCGGCGCAAGCCGGTCTTCTAGAGCGGTTCGGGGCCGGATGGAACCGCCCGCGCCCCTTCGCCGCGCGGTCAGGCCGCCCCGGCACTGGCCGGCGCCCGCAAAATCACCATATTGCGAAGCTACCGGCCGACGATGGATGCTGTGCATTCCGCAACGGCCGCGAACGTGGCATACGGGCCGGGATTCGCCGTTGCCGGTGCAACGCCGGCACTCTGGCCTGATCGGAGGGGCATGAAGGACGTTTGGGCGATGAGCGGCGGCGCAGCGCGGGCGGCAGGCCCCGTGATGGCCGATCCGCGCGCGCGCGACCGCGCCTTCGCCAGGGCGCGCCGGCATTCCCGCCGGGTCCGCGTGCTGAGGATCCTGCTGCCCTCGCTCGCCGTCATTGTCGTCGCCGGCTTCGTCGGCGCCACGCAGGTTTCCCGCACCACCGATCTTTCGGCCCTCGGGAGCATCGCCATCGAGGACGGCAAGGTGGTGATGTCGAACCCCAAGCTCGAAGGCGTCAACCGCGACAACCTGCCCTACTCGATGACGGCAGAACGGGCCGTACAGGACGGGCTGACCGGCGGGCCGGTGCGGCTCGAAGGCATAGACGCCCGGCTGCCGTTCGACCGGTCCAACTACGCCCAGGTCGATTCGGCCAGCGCGATCTACGACCGCGAGCGGAACACGCTCGTCTTCGATGCGGAGACGACCGTCACGACCACCAGCGGGCTGACCGCGACGCTTCAGTCCGCCCAGCTCGACATCGAGAAGGGCGACTTGACGACAAGCGATCCGGTGGCCATCTCGCTCGAAGGCACCGACATCGCCGCGGACGGCATGACCGTCGTCGAAAACGGCAAGGTGCTGATCTTCGAGAAGCGGGTGAAGGTGGCGATCGAGCCGGCCAGGGTCCGGACACCCGAGAAGATGAATGGAGCGCAAGATGGCGGCTAGGTTGGTCAATCCCGCGATGCCGTCCCTGCGCGTTGCAGCGGCGACGCTGCTGCTGTCGCTCGGCGCCGCTTCCGCTCAGGCCCAGCAGGGCGGCTCCGGCCCCATGTCGGGCATGAAGCTCTCCGGCGACCAGCCGATCCAGATCGAGAGCGACAGGCTGGAAGTCCGCGACCAGGAGAACAAGGCGATCTTCTCCGGCAACGTCACTGTGGTGCAGGGCGAGACGCTGATGAAGGCCGGCCGCATGACCGTCTTCTACGCCGGCGGCCAGGGTATCGGGTCGACGGGTCAGTCGGACATCGACCGCATCGAGGTCGACGGCACCGTCTATCTCAAGTCCGCGACTCAGGTCGCGACGGCCGACCGCGGCCAGTTCAACATGAAGACCGAGATCTTCGTCCTGACCGGCAAGAAGGTCGTGCTCACCGAGGGCGAGAACGTGCTGGTCGGCTGCAAGCTCACCGCCGACATGAGCACCGGTCGCGCCGAGGTCGAGGGCTGTCCTGGCGACGGCGGCGGCAGCGGGCGCGTCAAGATGCTGCTGAAGCCCGGCTCGCAGACCACCCAGTGAGGCCAGGAAAGCCAGCCTTGCTTCAGCGCCTAGGATCAAGCCTGACTGGAAAGTCCAGGCCCGCCGCGAAGGTCGACCCGGCTGCGGTGCGCGGCACGCTGATCGCGCGCGGCCTGACCAAGAGCTACAAGGGCCGGCAAGTCGTGCGCGGCGTGTCCTTCGGCGTCCGCGCCGGCGAGGCCGTGGGCCTGCTCGGGCCGAACGGCGCCGGCAAGACCACCTGCTTCTACATGGTCACCGGCCTCGTGCCGGTCGACAGCGGCAAGATCGAGATCGACGGCTTCGACGTCACCGGCATGCCCATGTACCGGCGGGCGCGACTGGGCGTGGGCTACCTGCCGCAGGAAGCGTCGATCTTCCGTGGGCTGACGGTCGAGCAGAACATCCGCGCCGTCCTCGAAGTGGTCGACAAGAGCCGACGCGAGCGCGAGAAGAACCTCGACGCGCTGCTCGACGAGTTCCACATCGCGCATCTGCGCAAGGCACCTGCCATCGCGCTTTCTGGCGGCGAGCGTCGGCGCCTCGAGATCGCCCGGGCGCTGGCCAGCCGGCCGAGCTACATGCTGCTCGACGAGCCCTTCGCCGGCATCGACCCGATCGCCGTCGCCGACATCCAGCAGCTCGTCCGTCACCTCACGGCGCGCGGCATCGGCGTGCTGATCACCGACCACAATGTGCGCGAGACGCTCGGCCTGATCGACCGCGCCTACATCATCCATGCCGGCGAGGTGCTGACCCACGGCAAGCCGGACGAGATCGTCGGCAATGCCGACGTGCGCCGACTCTACCTCGGCGAGAGTTTTACACTCTAGCGGCGAAGCTGCTTCCTGGGCTCGACGCACCTAACCTTTGGGTAAGGCCGGGCGGCTACCCTCGCCTTGACAAGCAAGAGCCGGGCCAGTTTGATCCACCTTGCTTGATCCATGTAAGGCCGTCCGGCACGGAACGGAGCGAGCGGTCCGCGTAGAGGGGTGTCTGTCCGGTATGGCGCTTACTGCCAAACTCCAGTTGCGCCAGTCACAGTCGCTGGTGATGACGCCGCAACTGATGCAGTCGATCCGGCTGCTGCAGATGACCCATCACGAACTCGAGCGTTTCGTCGACGAGGAGATCGAGCGCAATCCGCTGCTCGACCGCGCCCAGCCCCGCGACGACGCACCGGTCGACGCGGCCCCCGACGAGGACGCGCCGGTGCCGGAGACCGCAGACTGGTTCGCCGAGGCGGAACAGCCGGTCAGCGCACAGGCCATGGCTGACCGGCTCGATTCGTCGCTGGAGAACATCTTCCCCGACGAACCCGGCGCCGTGCAGCGCCTCTCACCCGATCTCACCGCCAACTGGCGCTCCGCGCCGGGCGCGGCTTCGGAGGGTTTCGACCTCGAGGACGTCGCCGCGGCCGCGCTGACGCTGCGCGACCATGTCGCCGAACAGATCGCCTTCACGTTCACCGACCACGCCGACCGGCTCATCGCCGCCGAGCTGGCCGACAGCCTGGACGAAGCCGGCTATTTTCGTGGCGACGCGTCGGACGTGGCCGAGCGTCTCGGCGCGCCGGCGGCGACCGTCGGGCGCGTCCTCGACCGCTGCAAGACCTTCGAACCCGCCGGGCTTTTTGCCGCAGACCTCGCGGAATGCATCGCGTTGCAGCTCGGCGCGCGCGATCGGCTCGACCCGGCCATGCGCGCGCTCGTCGCCAACCTCGACCTGCTCGCCCGCCGCGACTTCCAGTCGCTCCGGCGGCTCTGCGGCGTCGACGAGGAAGACCTGATCGAGATGCTCGCGGAAATCCGCGCGCTCGACCCCCGCCCCGGCCTGGCTTTCTCCGGCGGCAACGCCGAGACCGTCGTGCCGGACGTGATCGTGCGTGCCGCCGGCGACGGCAGCTGGACTGTGGAACTCAATGGCGAGACGCTGCCGCGCGTGCTGGTCGACCAGGTCTATTTCCGCCAGGTGTCCACACATGCGCGCGAAGGAGCCGAGCGCGAATTCCTGTCCGAATGCCTGCAGAACGCCAACTGGCTGGCCCGCAGCCTCGACCAGCGGGCCCGCACCATCGTCAAGGTCGCATCCGAGATCGTCCGCCAGCAGGACGCCTTCCTCGTCCACGGCGTGCGGCATCTGCGGCCGCTCAACCTGAAGACGGTGGCCGACGCGATCGGCATGCACGAGTCGACCGTCAGCCGCGTCACGGCCAACAAGTACATGATGACGCCGCGCGGCGTGTTCGAACTGAAATACTTCTTCACCGCGGCCATCGCCTCCGCCGAAGGCGGGGATTCGCATTCGTCGGAGGCGGTCCGCGACCGCATCCGCGAGCTGATCGCTGGCGAAGACGCGGCGGACGTCCTGTCGGACGACACGATTGTGGATATCCTCAGGAAGGCCGGCGTCGACATCGCCCGCCGAACGGTCGCCAAATACCGGGAAGGCATGAACATTCCCTCGTCAGTACAACGCCGGCGCGAAAAGCGGGCGCTTGCCATGGCCGGACGCTGACAGGCGCCGTGCGGCGCACTGCCGGCCGCGTGCAGGGCCGCTTCGTTGACAAGCTGATACGAAGTGACTAGAAGCCCGCCCGCATGCCGGGCAGGTGCTGCCGGCGGAACAAACCCGACCAGACTGGGGTTTTTGATCAGCGTAACGTCAGGGACTGGAAGCGGCGTCGCGGTCGCCGTTGAACCTTGTGCGCTGTGCTCATGGGTATAGACTTCAACTGGTACGAGATCGAGCAGGAAGGGTCATTATGAGCCTGCGCATTTCCGGCAAGCAGATGGAAATCGGCGACGCGTTCCGCACGCGGATCGAGTCGCGCATCGGAGAGGCGGTCGAGAAGTATTTCGACGGCGGATTCTCCGGTCACGTCACCGTTTCGAAGAACGGTTCGCGTTTCACCGCCGACGGCACGATCCGTCTAGACACGGGCATGTCGCTGCAGGCGACCGGCGTCGCGCAGGACCCGATTCCGGCCTTCGAGGAAGCAGCCGACCGGCTCGAGAAGCGCCTCAGGCGCTACAAGCGGCGACTGAAGTCCCATCCCAATGGATCGGCCAAGACGCACGCCATCGACATCTCCTACACGGTCGTCTCGGCCGTTGCCGACGACGACGATGAAGTGCCCGAGGATTTCGCGCCGGCCATCGTCGCCGAATCGAACATCAAGCTGGAGACTATGTCCGTCGCCAGCGCGGTGATCGAACTCGACACCAAGGACACGCCCGTCCTGGTGTTCCGCAATGCCGGAACCGAGCATCTCAACATCGTCTACCGCCGGCCCGACGGCAACATCGGCTGGATCGACCCGTCGTCGGTCAAGGCAACCAACGGCTAACAACAAGAACCCGGAGACGTCGCGGGCGGTGGGGCCTCGGCGGCGTCGGCGGGACAAGGAAGGACTCCCGGCATGGATCTCAGCGATCTGATCGACGCTTCCGGCGTCATGCCAGCGCTCAAGGCCAATTCGAAGAAGCAGCTGCTGCAGCTCCTGGCGGAGAAGGCCGCGACCATCACCGGCCTGCCCGAACGCGAGGTGTTCGACACGATCCTGCAGCGAGAGCGGCTGGGTTCGACGGGCGTGGGCAACGGCATCGCCATCCCGCACGGCAAGCTGCCGGGCGTCAAGCGCATCACCGGCGTGTTCGCGCGTCTCGAGACGCCCGTCGACTTCGAATCGCTCGACGATCAGCCGGTCGACCTTGTCTTCCTGCTTCTGGCGCCCGAAGGCGCCGGCGCCGACCATCTGAAGGCGCTGGCCCGCATCGCGCGCGTCCTGCGCGACGGCGGGACGGTCGCCAAGGTCAGGGCGACGCGCGACGCCGCCGCGATCCATGCCCTGCTCGCGGAAACACCTGCTTCCCACGCCGCCTGACGTCACGCCCGCAACCGACCGGTTTCCGGTCGGGCGACATCCTCCGGATGTGATCGGACTTAGTGGATGCTGACGGGCGTCAGCTCGTTCATCACCGCGCCGGCGACGACGCGGTCCTTGTCGTCGGCCAGCAGGATCGGCCGCCCGTTCGCCGCGAACAGCGCCCAGAGATCCAGGCCCGGCTGGATTTCCGGGATGCCTGGAAAGCGGCCGGTGAGATCGTCGCTCCTGACCTGTCGGAAATAGGCCACCTCGCCCTCGCCCAGATGGGCGAATTCGGCGTCGGTCAGCCGGATGTGATCCATATGTTCGGCCATGTCAGCCTCCTTTGCGACGGTCTCCCGGAGGAGCAACCGCGCGATAGAGCTAAGGTTCCGTAGCCTCAGTCTTTCACCGAGATGTTGATTTTCCGTACCAGCCGCTCGGGCTCGGGACGGTCGAGGTCGATCGACAGAAGACCGTTCTTCAGTTCGGCGGCGACCACGCGCATCCCGTCGGCCAGCACGAAGGCGCGCTGAAACTGGCGGGCGGCGATGCCGCGGTGAAGGTAGTCGCGGTCCTTGTCGTCGGCCTGCCGGCCGCGGACGAGAAGCTGGTTCTCCTCGACCGACACGTCGAGATCGCTCTCGGCAAAGCCGGCGACGGCCAGCGTGATGCGCAGGCGTTCGCCCGTGCCCTCCGCGGAGCGCAAACGCTCGATGTTGTAGGGAGGATAGCCCTCGCCGGACTTGCCCAGCCTCTCCAGCGTCTTTTCCACGGCATCGAAGCCGAGCAGGAGCGGGCTCGAAAAGGGCGTCATGCGGCTCATTCTGTCCTCCACGGAGCGACGGAAGCGGAAGAACCCGGATGGCATTCTTCCCTTGGCTGCTGATATGGTCCGCGCCGCAAACAAGTTCAAGACTTCAAGAACATAGCCTCGAGGGACCAGGGAATGCCCGCAGCGCAGAAGATCATCATCGACACCGATCCGGGGCAGGACGACGCGATCGCCATCCTGCTGGCGCTGGCGAGCCCCGAACTGGAGGTGCTGGGCATCACGGCGGTCGCGGGCAACGTGCCCCTGGCGCTGACGGAACTGAACGCCCGCAAGATCTGCGAGCTTGCCGGCAGGCCCGAAACCAGGGTGTTCGCCGGCGCCATCCGGCCGATGGTCAGGCCGCTCGTCACCGCGGAGTACGTCCACGGCAAGACCGGCCTCAACGGCCCGGACCTGCCGGAGCCGACCATGCCGCTTCAGGCGCAGCACGGCGTCGATTTCATCGTCGAGACGCTGATGACCCAGGCGCCGGGCGCCGTGACGCTCTGTCCGCTCGGGCCGCTCACCAACATCGCTCTCGCCATGATCCGCGAGCCCAGGATCGTCCCGCGCATCAAGCGCATCGTACTGATGGGCGGCGGCTTCTTCGAGGGCGGCAACGTGACGCCCGCCGCCGAATTCAACCTCTATGTCGACCCGCACGCCGCCGACGTGGTCTTCCGCTCCGGCGTCGCGCTCACCGTCATGCCGCTCGACGTGACCCACAAGGCGCTGACGACGCGCGCGCGCGTCGCCGCGTTCCGTGATCTCGGCACGCGCGTCGGCATCGCGACGGCAGAGCTTCTGGAGTTCTTCGAGCGCTTCGACGAGGAGAAGTACGGCACCGACGGCGGCCCGCTGCACGACCCGTGCGTCATCGCCTGGCTGATCCGGCCGGAGCTGTTCAAGGGCCGCAAGGTCAACGTCACCGTCGAGACCGCCTCGGAGCTTACCATGGGCATGACGGTGGTCGACTGGTGGGGCGTCACGAAGGGGCCGAAGAACGCGACCGTCATGCGCGACATCGACGCCGACGGTTTCTTCGCGCTGCTGGTCGAGCGGCTGGCGCGGCTGTAGCGGGTTTCAGCCGCGCAGTTTCGTCCGGGCATAGGTTTCCAGAACGGCATTCATGCGCGTCTGGTAACCTTTGCCCTTGGCCTTGTAAGCCTCCAGGATCGATTTCTTGACCCTCAGCGTGACCTGCTGCGTCGCGTCGGGTTCGACGAGCTTGGCGTGCTTCCAGAAATCGTCGTCGAGTTCCGGCGCGTCGCTCGTGTCGATCTGATCATCCGGCAGCGCCGCCAGTTCCTCGACGCTCAGTTCCTTCTCGTAACGCTTCTTCATAGCGCTCTCTTTCGCTGCGCTTGGCCGGTCGAGCGGAAATAACTCTGGTCCTGCCGTTGCGATCCGTATGGGTCACGAGCAGGATCAGGGCCATGCCGATCCGGCCGATGCTGTTTTGTCTCACCTCGCCATAGTCGAACCGTTCGTCTTTTCGGGTGAAGACCGGGCCGCCGAAGATGCCGACCGCCGTCTCGAAACTGACGCCGTGCTTTTGGACGTTGGACCGGTTCTTGCGCTCATCCCATTCGAACTTCATGGATATGGGACCACAAATTGTAACTACAAGTCAATGACGCCAGCGGTGCGACTCACCCCGCGCCCGGCTGCCAGTCCATCAGCTCTTCGTAGCGCAGCGCGGCACGCAGGGCGGCGAGGTCGGCGCGCGGCGGCGCGATCAACTGCAACCCCATCGCCAGTCCGCGGCTGTCGAAACCGGCCGGCACGGCCATCGCCGGGCAGGCGGCGAGCGTCGCGTAGGAGCAGACCTCCAGCCAGCGGTGATAGCTGTCCATCGTCCGGCCGGCGATCTCCTTCGGCCAGTGCCATTCGGCCGGAAATGCAAACAGCTGCGCCGTCGGCAGCGCCAGCAGGTCGAAGCGCTCGAACAGGCCGAGCATCGTCCGGTACCAGTTCGACCGCGTCGCCGACGCCGCGTGGATTTCGGGCGCCGTCAACCTGAGCGCCCCTTCCACCTCGAACACCGCCTCGGGCTTCAGCAGCGCCCGCTCAGCCGGGTCGTCGTAGTGGACCTTGAGGCCGACGCCACTGGTCGAATGGCGCAGCGTCACGAAGGCGCGCCAGAGCCTGTCGAGGTCGAAGTCCGGCACGACCGGTTCGACGCGGAAGCCGCCTGCCTCAACGCGTTTCAGCGCCGCCTCGCATAGGGCGAGCACGCCGTCATCCATGGGCAGGTGGCCGCCCATGTCGCCCAGCCAGCCGATGCGCAATTCCTCGTTCGATCCCTTGTCGAGTTCGGCCGGGAAACCGGCATCGTCCTCGAGCGACAGCGGCGCGCGGCGGTCGTAGCCCGCCTGCACCGAAAGCAGCATCGCCACGTCGCGGACGTTGCGCCCCATCGGCCCGTCAAGACCCATCTGTGAAACGAACAGTTCCTTCTCCGGCCCGACCGGCACGCGGCCCTGCGAGGGACGCAGACCGAAGACGTTGTTCCAGCCGGCCGGGTTGCGCAGTGAGCCGCCGAAGTCGCTGCCGTCGGCGACGGGCAGCATGTCCAGCGCCAGCCCCACGGCCGCGCCGCCGCTCGATCCGCCCGCCGAGCGCCCGGCTGCGAGTGCGTTTTGCGTCATCCCGAAGACGGGGTTGAATGTGTGGGAGCCCAGCCCGAACTCCGGCGTGTTGGTCTTGCCGATGACAATCGCGCCGGCCGCCTTCATGCGCTCGACGAAGATGTCGTCAACGTCTGGGACATGATCGCGGAAGATCGGCGAGCCGAAGGTCGTCGTCAGCCCTCTGGTCTGGGCGAGGTCCTTCACGGCGACCGGCAGGCCGTGCATGGCGCCGGCTCTGCCGTCGGCCTGCGCGCCGTCCGCCGCGGCGGCCTTGGCCATGAGTTCGTCCCGAGGCCTCAGCGAGATGACCGCGTTTACCGCAGGGTTCGCCGCGTCGATGCGGTCGAGGAATGCCGCCATCACGTCCCGCGCCGACAGCTTTCGTGTCGCCATCGCTGCGACCAGCTCGGTCGCCGTCATGCGGCAGATGTCGCCCGCTGGAGGCAGGCCGTGACCGTTCTGCGGACGCCTGCTCATGCGTGGCCCCTCGCCAAGGCCGCGTCGACGTCGGTCGCGAATGGGATCGCCGGCTGCGCGCCGGGTTTCAGACAGGCGAGCGAACCTGCTGCCGCTGCGCGGGCCAGCGCCGGCCCAAGACCCAGGCCATCCGCAAGGCTGGCCGCGAGGTAGCCGCAGAACGTGTCTCCGGCTCCCACCGTGTCGACCGGCGTCACCGGCAGCGCCGGGGCGCGCACCTCGGCCTTGCCGTCATGGGCGACGACGCCGTCGCCGCCCAGCGTCACGACGATCGTGCGCCCGGTGCGCTCCGCGAAGGTGCCGATGCGGGCGGGCCTGTCGCCGGCCGGCAGCTTCAGCGCCTCGGCATAGAGGTCGAACTCGGTCTCATTGGCGACGACGATGTCTGCCAGCCCCAGCATGTCGGCCGCCTCCGCCCGGAACGGCGCGGTGTTGAGCACCGATGTCGCGCCCGCCTCTCGCGCCGCATCCAGAGCCGTGCGAACGGTGTCGAGCGGTATCTCGTGCTGGACCAGGAGCACGTCGCCCTTGCCGAGCCCCGCCGCCGTGACCGCCTGCCTCGCCACGGTGCCGTTGGCGCCGGGTATCACCGCGATCATGTTCTCGCCGTCGGCGCCGACCAGGATCAGCGCGATGCCGGTCGGCTGGTCGGTCTCGGCGATTTTCGAGAGATCGACGCCGCCCTTTCTCAGGAGTTCGAGGGCTTGGGCCGCGAAGGGGTCGCGGCCGACCGCGCCGACCATCCTGGCCTCCGCGCCCGCACGCCTCGCCGCCAGCGCCTGGTTGGCGCCCTTGCCGCCCGGCGCGGACGAGAAGCCGTCGCCCGGCACGGTCTCGCCGGGTCCCGGCAGGCGGCCGACCGTGCCGATCAGGTCGAGATTGATGGAGCCGATGACGACGATCAAACGGACAGCCTCCCCACATGCTTTTCGGGGAGGCTAGCCGGTCCGTCCGGCGCTTGCCAGCACCGATTGGCCGGCGCCGATTGGTCCTCAGTTCTTGGCGAGTTGCCCGGCTTCCCAGCCGAGGATCGCCCGCTTGCGGGTCAGGCCCCAGTGATAGCCGGTCAGCGCGCCCGACTTGCCAAGCGCGCGGTGGCACGGCACCACGAAGGAGATCGGGTTGGCGCCGACCGCCGCGCCGACCGCCCGGGTCGCGGCCGGTGCGCCGATGCCGGCCGCGATCTGCGAATAGCTGCAGGCGCGGCCCATCGGAATCTTCAGAAGCGCATCCCAGACGCGCACCTGGAAGTCGGTGCCGATCAGCACGACGCGCAGCGGCTCCTCGCCGCGCCAGCGGACCGGGTCGAAGATGCGCGCCGCGTAGGGCGCGGTCGCCGCCATGTCCTCGACATAGGTTGCGTTCGGCCAGCGGCCGGCCATGTCGGCGAAGGCCTCGCGCTCGCCGCCGGCGTCGTTGAACGACAGCCCGGCAAGCCCCCGATCGGTGACCATGACCAGCGCCACGCCGAACGGCGATATGTGGTATCCGTAGCGGATCGTCAGGCCTTCGCCGCGCGTCTTGTAGTCGCCGGGCGACATGGCCTCATGCGTGACGAACAGGTCGTGCAGCCGTCCCGGTCCCGACATGCCGACCTCAAAGGAGGCATCCAAGACCGGCGCGCCTTCGTCCAGCAGCTTGCGGGCATGGTCGAGCGTGACCGCCTGGAGGAAGGCCTTTGGCGACAGGCCGGCCCACCGTGTGAACAACTTCTGCAGGCCGCCGGCTGTCTCGCCGACCTCGCCGGCCAGGTCGTCGAGCGAAGGCTGGTCGCGATAGTTGAGGCTGATCTTCTCGATCACCCGGCGCACGGTTTCGTAGTCGCCGCCGATGGGTGTGATGTCCTTCGTGAGCACTGCTGTCTGGGCGTTCATGGATTTGTCTCCTTGAACCCCGATATGCGGCCTGCCGACGCTCATTCCCACCCGATTCCTGCTCGACCGGACGATTTCAGCCACGCTTGGCGGTGGCTAGCGCGTCCCCGAAAGCGCGCGCGAATGTCTCGCGGTCGTCGGGGTTCAGGAAGGCGCCGATCGGGACCGCCCGCCCCTCGCCTTCCACCGCCATGCGGGTGATTCCGATCTCGCTGTGCCGGGCTACCGAAAAGCGTGTCCAGAACGGGTTGAATCGGTGCTGCTCGGCCCTGCCCGACGGTGCCACCTTGCGGATATCAAGCGTCGTCCGCGACACCGACACTTCCTCGCGGGCGCGCGCCGCGCGATAGTTCAGGCGGAAGGCCACGTAGATCGCCAGAAGGTCGAGGCCGAAGAAGCCGAAGACCGGCCATGCACCGATCGACAGGAAGAACAGGCCGGTCACCAGCCAGGCGAAACCGAGCGTGCCCATCAGCACGAGGAAGCCCGTGCGCCCCAGCGAGCGGTGCGGGGTCAGCAGCGCTCTGAAGATCGGCGCGTCGGCGTCGGCGGTCGCGTTTGTCTCGGCCATCGGGGGTGATTATAGAGGCCGGATGGCCACGCCCAAGGACAAAGTTGCCGCAGCCGGCAAGCCGCGCGCGCCTTTGCGCAGCCGCCGGACGCGCGTGACGTACAGCGCCGCCGAGGTGGAGGAGATTTTCCGCCGCTTCTCCGTGCAGCGGCCCGAGCCGCAGGGCGAACTGGAACACGTCAACGCCTTCACCCTGCTGGTCGCCGTGGTGCTGTCCGCGCAGGCGACTGACGCCGGCGTCAACAAGGCGACGCGGGCTTTGTTCAAGGCGGCGGACACGCCGGAAAAGATGCTGGCGCTGGGCGAAGGAACGGTCGGCGACTTCATCCGCACCATCGGGCTCTGGCGCAACAAGGCGAAGAACGTCATCGCGCTGTCCGAGGCGCTGATCCGCGACCATGGCGGCGAGGTCCCCGGCGACCGGGACGAACTCGTCAAACTGCCCGGCGTCGGCCGCAAGACGGCGAACGTGGTGCTGAACATGGCCTTTGGCCAGCCGACCATGGCGGTCGACACGCACATATTCCGGATCGGCAATCGGCTGAAGCTGGCGCCCGGCAGGACGCCCGAGCAGGTCGAGCAGGGGTTGGTCCGGATCATCCCGGACACATACATGCGCCACGCCCATCACTGGCTGATCCTGCATGGCCGTTATGTCTGCAAGGCGCGCAAGCCCGAATGCCAGAACTGCATCATCGCCGACCTCTGCCGGGCGGACGAGAAGACGAATTCGGTGCCCGCGCCGCTGGTACCGCTCGAGCCGCTGGACGAGACGGCCGAGGGCTACAGGCCGTAGCCGCGTGCCATCATCGCCGCAAAGATCGGGATCAGCACGAACACGGCCATCTGGCCGATCAGGAACTTGCGCGTCGCGGCGACTTCGGCGTCCGGCACGACATAGGCGGGATTAGCCTTCCCGGCGCGCGCCCACCGCAGGATGCGCAGCGTCGGCGGCACCGACAGCAGGCCGACGACGATGAAGGCGGTCAGCTTCCCGTGGAACGCCCAGTTCGAGAGGTAATATTCATACCCCTTCAGCCCCCAGAAGACCCGCCCGAAGCCGATGACGAGCACCAGCATGGCAACGCCGCCATATGCGCCGTCGATACGGCCGAGCCGCGCCAGTGACGCACCGCCGAGCCCCGGCTTCATGAGCATCGCCTCCATGGCGAGGATCGCGACGAGCGCGAAAACGGCGAGATGGTGGAGGATCGCGAGGATCAGGTCGGCGTCCATGGCTTGCTCCGGCTAGGCGCTTCGAGACCTAGATAGCGTCACGCAACCCGGCGGGCCAGTGGTCAGGCCGCGTTCCTGACGGCCTGCCGCGCCACCACCGCTTCCGGGCCTTCCGCCGTGATCAACTTGTGCAGGTGGACCATCAGCGCCGCGCCGAAGAAGGGCGAGAACAGATTGAGGATCGGCACGGACAGCATGGCCGCGATCAGCAGTCCGGCGAGGAACACCTTCCCGCCGTGCCGGCGCCTCAGCGCCTTGGCGTCGGCCTCGGGCCGGAAACGCATCGCCGCGAACTCGAAGAACTCGCGTCCGAGCAGGTAGCCGTTGATGACGAAGAAGACGATCAGGTTGACGCCGGGGATCAGCAGCAGGACCAGCCCGAGCAGGTTGCCCAGCGCCACCACCACGAAGAATTTCAGCGACAGCACCATCGAGGTGGCGAAAGGGACGGCCTGGCCCGGCCGGTCGGACGGGTAGGAACGCGCCTCGATTCGCTCGGCGACATCGTCGAGGAAGAGGGCTGCCATGATCGCCATCGCCGGGCCGATGAGCAGCGCCAGCGCAACGGCGAGCGCGAGGCCGACCAGGATCGCGGCCGCGCCCGACAGCCAGTCGGCCCAGTCCGGCAGGCGCTCGACCAGCCCGTCGACGAAAGGCAGGGCGAATGTGTCGGCCAGCGCATCGAGCCCGAACCACAGGCCGACGAGACCCAGCACGGTCAGGCCGAGCGTCTTCATCAGCACCGGCCGCAGCGCGGGCGAGAGCAGGTCGGAAATGGCGCGGCCGGCCGCGTCGAAGATCATTCAATCCTCCAGAAACCGCCTCGTCCGGCGGTGGACATGGAGAAGGATATGGGAAGGGCGCGCCCGCCGCTCAAGCGTCCCGGCTCAGGGGATGTCCTCCGGCCGCCGGCCCGGCCGGCTGCGGTAGGGCGAGAAGGCCCAGCCGAACTTGATCGCCCCGCCGCGGACGATGAAGGCGACGGCGAAGGCGATGATCGCCGACGCCAGGGTCGGGAAGCCAGCGACGTCCAGCAGCGTGAAGGCCGCCGCGCCCGCCAGCGCCGCCGTCACGTAGATCTCCGGCCTCAGCAGCACCGAGGGCTCCTGCGCCAGCAGGTCGCGCAATATGCCGCCGAAGGTCGCAGTCAGCATGCCCATGACCACCGCGACGGTCGGCGAGCCGGTTGCGGCCAACCCCTTGGCCGCGCCCATCACGCTGTAGGCCGCAAGGCCGACCGCATCCAGCCAGAGCAGCAGCCTGTATCGCGATTCGACCAGATGCGCGGTGAAGTAGACGACCACCGCGACGCCGGCGCACACCAGGATGTAGGCCGGGTTTGCCACCCAGAAGACCGGTACGCCGAGGATCAGGTCGCGGAACGTGCCGCCGCCGATGCCCGTCACGGATGCGAGGAACAGGAAGCCGATGATGTCGACCTGCTTGCGCGACGCGGCGAGCGCGCCCGTCGCGGCGAACACAGCGACGCCGGCATAGTCGAAGAACAGGATCGGGTTCATGGGATCAGTCTAGGGAGCAGCGCGTCGGCGCTGTCAAATCCCGCCCGCTCTCCTCACGCGTCCTTCTCGGCCTGTTCGTTGACCGGGCCGGGCTCGGCCGGCGCCTCCGAAGCCGCGTGCTTCGGGCCGCCCTTCGAGACGCCGACCATGGCCGGGCGCAGCACGCGCTCGCCGATGGAGTAGCCCGGCTGCACGACCTGCACCACCGTGTTCGCCGGGATGTCGGCGTTCGGCACCTCGAACATCGCCTGGTGGAAGTTCGGGTCGAAGCGCTCGCCCTCCGGGCTCAGCCGCTTCACGCCATGGCGCTCCAGCGTCGAGAGCATGGAGCGCTCGGTGATCTCGACGCCGTCGATCAGCGAGGTCAGCGTCGCGTCGGCATTGGCACGCGTCTCCGCCGGCAGCGCGTCGATGGCGCGGCGCAGATTGTCCGACACGGTCAGCATGTCGCGGGCGAAGTTGGTGACCGCGTAGGAACGTGCATCCTGCACGTCGCGCTGGGTGCGGCGGCGCAAGTTCTCCATCTCGGCGGCGAGACGCAGCGCGCGGTCCTTCAGTTCCTCGTTTTCCTTAATCAGCTTGACGACGACCTCGTAGTCGCCCTCGACGCCGGGAGCAGCTTCCGGGTTGGCCGCCATGTCCTCGGCGACGCGTTCTTCTCTTGCCTGGTCGCTCATCGCGTTTCCCAAATGCCTGTCGTTGCGGATTTGGGGCGCATATCGAGCCTTGATGCCCGAAAATCAAGGGCGAAGGGCGCCAGTCACCATCCGGTGCAGGCCGGCATCACCCGAATTCCCTACCGCAGCATGCGGCCGATCAGATGCGCGGTGTAATCCACCATCGGCACGATGCGGGCATAGTTCAGCCGGGTCGGGCCGATGACGCCCAGAGCCCCGACGACGCGGGCGTCCTTGTCGCGGTAGGGCGCCACCACCAGCGACGAGCCCGACAGCGAGAACAGCTTGTTTTCCGAGCCGATGAAGATGCGCACGCCGGACCCCTGCTCGGCCATGTCGAGCAGCTGGACGATGCCGTCCTGCGTCTCCAGGTCGTCGAACAGCCGCCTCAGCATCTCGAGGTCCGCCTGTTCGGTGACATTCTGCAGGAGGTTCGCGCGGCCGCGCACGATCAGCCTCGACGGCTGGCCGGTGCCGGCGCCCGCCCAGACCGCCAGCCCGCGGTCCACAAGCTCGGCCGACAGCGAATCCAGCGCCGTCTTGGTCTCGGCGCGCCGCCTTTCGATCTCCACCTTCGCTTCGGGCAAGGTCAGGCCGCGCACATGCGCGTTCAGGAAATTCGACGCCTCCTGCAATTGCGAGATCGTCACGCCGGCCGGCAAGTCGAGCACGCGGTTCTCGACGTCGCCTGCCTGGTTGACGATGACGGCCAGCGCCCGGGTCGGCTCCAGCTGGATGAACTCGATGTGCTTCAGCGGCGCCTCGGCCTTCGCGGCCAGCACCAGCCCCGCGCCGCGCGACATGCCGGACAGCATCTGGCTGGCCTCTGTCAGCATGTGCTCGACGCTTGCGCCCGAGCCCGATGCTTTCACCTGCGCCTCGATGCCTCGCCGCTCGTCGTCGGTCAGGTCGCCCACCTCCATGAAGGCGTCGACGAAGAAGCGCAGGCCCTGCTGGGTCGGCAGGCGGCCCGCCGAGACGTGCGGCGAATAGATCAGCCCGAGCTGCTCCAGGTCGCTCATCACGTTGCGGATGGTCGCCGGCGACAGGCTCATCGGCAGCAGGCGCGCGAGGTTGCGCGAGCCCAGCGGCTCGCCGTCCCTCAGATAGGCCTCGACGATACGCCGGAAGACGTCGCGCGAGCGGAGGTCCAGCGACGACAGGGCAGGATCGAGGACGGGCTTGTTCATGGCCAGAGGCGGTTTCCTTCGGGTCGATGATATAGGGGTAGCGGGAGCGAACTCAACGGCATGGCCGTCGCGACCTATTTCCTTTGCGCCCCCGGCCCCGGGCCGCTACAAGCCGCCCACGAATCCCGAAAGAAGAAGCCATGCGTCCTTCCAAGCGTCAGCCCGACGAAATGCGTGCCGTCTCGTTCGAGCGCGGCATCTCCAAGCATGCCGAGGGCTCCTGCCTCGTTCGCTTCGGCGATACGCACGTCCTCTGCACGGCCAGCCTCGAGGAGAAGGTGCCCGGCTGGCTGCGAAACACCGGCAAGGGCTGGGTGACGGCCGAATACGGCATGCTGCCGCGCTCGACCGGCGAGCGCATGCGCCGCGAGGCGTCGTCCGGCAAGCAGGGCGGCCGCACGCTGGAAATCCAGCGGCTGATCGGCCGTTCGCTGCGCGCCGTGGTCGACCTCCAGGCGCTCGGCGAACAGCAGATCACCGTCGACTGCGACGTCATCCAGGCCGATGGCGGCACCCGCACCGCGGCGATCACCGGCGGCTGGGTGGCGCTCCACGACTGCCTGCGCTGGATGGAGGCGCGCAGCATGGCCAACGTGTCGCGCGTGCTGAAGGACCATGTCGCGGCCATCTCGTGCGGCATCCACGGCGGCGAGCCGGTGCTCGACCTCGACTACCTGGAAGACTCGTCCGCCGGCACCGACGCCAATTTCGTGATGACCGGCAAGGGCGGGATCGTCGAGATCCAGGGCACTGCCGAGGGCGAGCCTTTCTCGGAAGAGCAGTTCGCGGCGCTGATGGGCCTCGCCCGGCGCGGCATCACCCGCCTGGTGTCGCTCCAGCAGATGGCGGTGGCGTGAGGGTATGACCCCCTCCGCCATCCTCGAATCAGCCCTCTACGTCACCGACCTCGCGGCGGCGGAAGTCTTCTACCGCGACGTGCTCGGCCTTTCGGTGCTGCAGAAGGTCGAAGGCCGGCACGTCTTCTTCCGCTGCGGCGGCGCCGTGCTCCTGCTGTTCAAAGCCGAGGCGACCGCGAACCAGCCGCCGCCCGACGCGAAACTCCCCGTGCCGCCGCATGGTGCGAAAGGCCAGGGGCATCTGTGCTTCGCCGCGACAGCGGCCGAGCTCGACCAGTGGAAGGCACGGCTCGAAGCCGCTGGCGTCGCGGTCGAGGCTGATTTCGGCTGGCCAAAGGGCGGCCGCTCGATCTATTTCCGCGACCCGTCCGGCAACTCGATCGAGTTCGCCGAACCGAAGATCTGGGGGCTCTGATGCGCGCGCTGGAAGGCGGGAAGATCGTCGTCGCGAGCCACAATGCCGGCAAACTGCGCGAATTCGCCGATCTGCTAGGCCCTTTCGGGCTCGAGGCGAAGTCGGCCAAGGACTACGGCCTGCCCGAGCCCGACGAGACCGGCACGACCTTCGAGCAGAACGCGCTGATCAAGGCGCTTGCCGCGGCGCAAGCCACCGGCCTTCCCGCGCTCTCGGACGATTCCGGCCTGGTGGTGGATTCGCTCGGCGGCCAGCCCGGCGTCTACACCGCCAACTGGGCCGAGAAGGGCGACGGCACGCGCGACTTCGCCATGGCGATGCAGCGCACCGAACTCGCGCTCCAGCAGGTCGGCGCGACCGAGCCCGCGCAGCGCAAGGGCCGCTTCGTTGCCGTCATCTGCCTCGCCTGGCCGGACGGTCATCACGAGTTCTTCCGTGGCGAGGCCGAGGGAACGCTGGTCTGGCCGCCGCGCGGCGAGAGCGGCTTCGGCTACGATCCGGTCTTCCTGCCCGACGGACACGAACGCACCTTCGGCGAGATGCCCGCCGCCGAAAAGCACGGCTGGGTGCCGGGCCAGGCGACCGCGCTGTCGCACCGGGCGCGCGCATTCCAGAAGTTTGCCCGGGCGAAGCTGGGCAGCGCATGAGGGCGGCGTTCACAGGCGTATGGCTGCGCCGCCCCTCACCCTTACCCTCTCCCCGTGAAGGACGGGGAGAGGGGGGCATCAACGTCGGCGATCCCCTCTCCCCGTCCTTCACGGGGAGAGGGTAAGGGTGAGGGGCCAAATGGACCTCACCCCAGGCTTCGGCGTGTACGTCCACTGGCCGTTCTGCGCGGCCAAGTGCCCGTATTGCGACTTCAACAGCCATGTCCGCCACCGGCCGGTCGACCAGCCGCGCTTCGCCGCCGCCTTCGATCGGGAGATGGCGGCGATGCGGGAGAAGACCGGCCCGCGCGACGTCACCTCGATCTTCCTCGGCGGCGGCACGCCCTCGCTGATGGAGCCCGCCACGGTCGGCGCGGTACTGGACTCGGTTGCCCGGCATTGGACGGTGCCCGCCGGCATCGAGGTGACGATGGAGGCCAATCCCTCGTCGGTGGAGGCCGGACGCTTCCGCGGTTACCGCGACGCAGGCGTCAACCGCGTCTCGCTCGGCGTCCAGGCGCTGAACGACCGCGACCTGAAGTTCCTCGGCCGGCTGCACGACGTCGACCAGGCGCTGACAGCCATCCGGCTGGCGCGCGAGACGTTTCCGCGCCTGTCCTTCGACCTGATCTACGCGCGTCCGGGCCAGACCGTCGACGCGTGGTCGGCCGAGCTTGAAACGGCGATCGGCTATGCCGTCGACCACCTGTCGCTCTACCAGCTGACGATCGAGGAAGGCACGCCGTTTTACGCGCTGCACGCGGCCGGCAAGATCCCGATCCCCGACCAGGACGTGGCGGCCGACCTCTACGCCGCCACGCAGGAGGTGACGGCGGCGCACGGCCTGCCGGCCTACGAGATTTCCAACCATGCCCGGCCCGGCGCCGAGAGCCGCCACAATCTCACCTACTGGCGCTACGGCGACTATGTCGGCATCGGTCCCGGCGCGCATGGCCGCTTCGTCGAGAATGGGCGCCGCGTCGTCACCTTCACCGAGCGGACGCCCGAGAGTTGGGCCGACCTGGTCGAGCGGCAGGGGCACGGCGTCACCGGCGGCGAGGTGCTGAACCGCACCGAAGAAGCCGACGAATTCCTGCTGATGGGGCTGAGGCTGGTCGAAGGCATCGACCTCGCCCGCTACGAGCAGCTGTCCGGTCAGACGCTGGACAACGACCGGGTCGCGATCCTGCGCGACGAGAAGCTGATCGAACCGGTCGGCAACTCGCGCCTTCGTGCCACGCCGTCCGGCATGGTCGTGCTCGACGCGCTTGTCGCCGACCTGGCGCGGTAGCGGAATCCCTACCCGCCGAGCCCCTCGAACAGCGCCGTCGACAGGTACCGCTCGGCGAAGGACGGGATGATCACCACCAGCGTCTTGCCGGCATTTTCCGGACGGCGCCCGACGACGACCGCCGCCTGCAGCGCCGCGCCAGACGAAATGCCGACCGGCACGCCTTCCAGCTTGGCGATCAGCCGCGCATTGGCGAAGGCGTCGTCGTTCGAGACCTGCACGATCTCGTCATAGACCGAGGTATCGAGGATCTGCGGCGCAAAGCCCGCCCCGATGCCCTGGATCTTGTGCGGGCCGGGCTGGCCGCCCGACAGGATCGGCGACGCCTCCGGCTCGACGGCGATCACCTTGAAGCCGGGTTTCTTCGCCTTCAGCACCTGGCCGGCGCCCGTGATCGTGCCGCCGGTCCCGATGCCCGAAATCAGGATGTCGGCCTTGCCGTTGGTGTCGTTCCAGATTTCCTCGGCCGTGGTGCGGCGATGGATGTCCGGATTGGCCGGGTTCTCGAACTGCTGCGGGATGACCGCGTCGGGAATGGTCTGCACCAGTTCCTCGGCCTTGGCGATGGCGCCCTTCATGCCCTTGGCGCCTTCGGTCAGCACCAGCTCGGCGCCGAGCAGCAGCAGCATCTTGCGCCGCTCCATCGACATGGTCTCCGGCATGGTCAGGATGAGACGGTAGCCCTTGGCGGCCGCCGCGAAGGCCAGCGCGATGCCGGTGTTTCCCGAGGTCGGCTCGACCAGCGTCGTGCGGCCGGGCTTGATCGCGCCCTTGGCCTCCAGCGCCTCGATCATCGCCACGCCGATGCGATCCTTCACGCTGGCGATGGGGTTGAAGAATTCGAGCTTGGCCAGAAGATCGGCGACGATGCCCTTCTCGGCCGCGAACTTCCTCAGCCGGACCAGCGGCGTGTCGCCGATCGTCTGCGTGATGGAATCGTAGACGCGCCCTCGGCCGGGCACCTTCGTTGGCTTCTGTTCGCTCACGGACCTCTCCCTCGCTCTTCGCCCAGAACATAGGTCGGTCACGTGCGCTTGCCGAGAGCCCGCCGGTCGAAAATGACAGGTTGAGAAAACGCGTTCGCAGGCCGCCGCCCGCCGGGAAGGAAATTCCAGTTACTGCCGGGCTGCGATCGCCGCGGCCGCGCCCACCATGAAGCCGGCCGCCGTGCGGTTCATGGCCTTCAGCGCGCGTGGCGACTTCAGGAGCGCGCGCGCATTGGCGGCGAGCACGAGATAGGGCACCAGCACGACCAGCAGCACCGCCACGGTGCAGAGCGCCAGCACGCCGTAATCGGTCACGGTGATCGCCGCCATGTCGACCAGCGTCGGCATCAGCGCGAGGTAGAAGATCATCGTCTTCGGGTTGCCGAGCGTCACCATCAGCCCGGCCATGAAGCTGCCGACAAAGCCGCCTGACGCCCGTTCGGCGCCGATGTCGGCGGGCGCGATGCCCGTCGTCCAGAACTTCCAGGCGAGCCAGCAGAGATAGGCGACGCCAGCCCACTTGATGACGAGGAACACCGTGCCGAAGGTCTGCGCCACCAGTGCCAGGCCGAGCACGACCGCCGTCAGGTAGGTCAGGTCGCCCAGCACGAGCCCGAAGGCCATGAACAGCGACGAGCGGAATCCTGAACCCAGCGCGCGGGCGACAAGCGCGGTCACACCCGGTCCGGGGATGGCGGCGGCGATGGCGAGCGCGCCCGAATAGGCGATGAAGCCGGCGAGTGTCATGACGGCACTATCTCACCAGTGCATTATCGGGACCAATGGAAAGCCGAGAAGTGTTGGATCAGCAGAATTGATGGGTCCCGCTACCGCACCAGGAACCCCTGCCCCAGCGCGTCGCCGTCCTCGTGCCAGTATTCGGCCTTGCCGGAATAGTGGCCCTTGCCGCCGACCCGCGCGACGACGCCCGGCCTGCCGTCGGCGAGCGTGAGCGTCCGCGCCACGCTGCCGGTGAAGCGCGAACCGACGATGCTCTCGAACAGCCGCTCCTCGCCGATCTTCAGCTGTCCCCTGGCGTGCATGGCGGCGAGCCGCGCGGTGACGCCCGACCCGGTCGGCGAGCGGTCGACCTCGGCCTCGGCGAAGACGCAGACGTTCTTCGTCGCCAAGCCGCCGGAGCCGTCGCCGCCATCGGTCAGGATCGAGCCGTAGAGGAAGGCGAGGTCCTGATGGTCGGGGTGCGCCAGCGGCACTTGCCTCTTCACCACGTCCGACAGCGCCGTCGCCGCGTCGACGAAGTCGCGCGCCCGGTCGCGGCCGAACTCCAGACCGAACTGGCGGCAGTCGGCCAGCGCGTAGAAGGCGCCGCCATAGCCGATATCGAAGCCGATCCGGCCGAAGCCCTTGACGTCGACCGCGAGGTCGCGCGCGAACAGGAACGACGGCACGCTCTCGAACGACACTGCGCCCGCCTTGCCGTCCTTCACCTCGACCGAGGCCACCACCATGCCGCACGGGCACTCGATGTTGACGGTCGTCACCGGCTCGACCGCCTCGACGATCCCCTGGTCGACCGCCCAGCGGCCGAGCGAGATCACTGCATGGCCGCACATGGTCGAATAGCCCTCATTATGCATGAACAGCACGGCGAGGTCGGCGCCCGGCAGGTTCGGCTCGACCGGCAGCACGCCATACATGTCGTAGTGGCCGCGCGGCTCGAACATCAGCAGCCGGCGCAGATGATCGAGCTCGGCCTTCACCCGGGCCCGCTTGTCGAGGATCGTGCCGCCGGTGACCTCCGGATAGCCGCCGGTGACGATCCGGACCGGTTCGCCGCCGGTGTGCATGTCGGTGACGCTGAGCTTTGTCATCTGGTTCCGAACAGGGTCTGTAGTTGCGCGAAGGGCATGCCGGTGCGGGAGAAGCCGAACGTACCCTCCTCCAGCATCTCGCGCGACGCGGTCTGCAGCATGCCGAAGGCGTAGGTCGTCAGCTTGGAGCCGAGCGACACGCGCTTGGCGCCGGCCGACTGCAGCTCGCTCATCGTGAAACCCGGCACGGCCAGCACGTTGACAGGCCGCCGCACCGCTGAGCAGACCGCGCGGACCTTCTCCATGTCGCCGAGGCCTGGCGCATAGAGCACGTCGGCGCCCGCCTCCTGAAAGGCCTGCAGCCGCTTGATCGTGTCGTCGAGGTCGATCCGGCCGTGCAGGAAGTTCTCGGCGCGCGCGGTGAGCACGAAATCGCGCTTCAGCGAGCGCGCCGCCTCGACCGCCGCCGCGACGCGCTCCACCGCGTGGCTGAAATCGTAGATCGGCTTCGCGGAATCGCCGGAAAAGTCTTCGATCGAGCAGCCGGCCAGCCCGGCGGCCTCAGCCGCGAAGATCGTCTCGGCAGCCGAATCGGCACTGTCTCCCTTGCCCTTCTCCAGATCCGCCGAGACCGGCAGGTCGGTCGCCGACGCCAGTTCGCGGCAGTGCTGGATCATCGTCTCGAACGGCACGCCGCCGTCGGGAAGGCCGCGCGAGAAGGCGAAGCCGGCGCTGGTCGTGGCCAGCGCCTTGAAGCCGAACGAGGCCAGCAGCTTCGCCGTGCCGACGTCCCACGGGTTGGGGATGACGAAGGCCTCGCGCGCCTCGTGCAGTGCCCGGAACGTCCTGCCCTTGTCCATGACCGTGGTCTCCCGCAATCGCCCGCTATCTAGCGCGGAACCGCTCGCTGCGACAGACGGCGAAGACGGGCGCGGCTTGGGCCAGCGCGTCAGAAGCGGTCGCGGTTCTCGTCGGCGAGCTTCTCGAAGGCGTCCGTCTCGGAGACATAGCGCTTGGCCGCCGCGTCCCAGACATAGGCGTTGGCGATCGTCCGCTCGCCGGGCTCCACCTTCAAGGCGTCCTCGCCGCAGGTCGCGGCTTCCTCGGTGGCGACGACGGTCTCGGTCACGGACGCGTCGATGGTGGCGAAGGGCGCGTCCGACGAGGCCGCGTCGATCGCCACCTGCTGGGCGCGCTCGAAGGCGCAATGCTTGTCGTCGAAGGTGAAGATGGCGTCGATGTAGTCGAAGCGGTCGTCGCGCAGCAGGGTCAGGCCGGTCGTCTGGTAGGCCTGGCTGGAGTTGAAATGCAGGGAGAGCGTCAGGATCAGGTCGCCGCCGCCCAGCGGCAGCACCGTCGGGTTCAGGAAGAAATTGCTCTCGTCGTAGCCGACATTGACGACGTCGAGCAGCTTCGGCCTGTCCGCCATGTCGTAGAGCGCCAGCACCGCGAACTTCGCCGCCTCGCCTTCCGGCCGGCCGAGTTCGGCCAGCACAAGCATGCGATTGCCGCCATGGATCGGAAGCGCGCTGATGCCGGTGTCGATCTTCACCGCGGCGGGTGGGTCCATCCGGCTGCCCGGGCCGGCGATGTGCCTGACCTCGATCACCTTCGTGCCGACCAGCCAGCCCTCCGGGTCGATCGAGGCGTCGGGCACGATCTCCTTTAACAGGTCGAGATAGGTGACGCCCTTCTTGCCCGGCACTTCGTGCGCCGCGTCCGGGAACTCGACTTCCTGCGACATTGCCGCGCCGAGCAGCGCCCACAGCACCGCGACGGCGGCGATGAAGGCGCGCATCAGCCGGTGCCCGTCGAGCCGAAGCCGCCGGCCCCGCGCGTGGTCGAGGTCACGACGAAGCGCTCCTCGACCGTGGCGCGCGCCACCGCTGCGATGACCAGCTGGGCGATTCGCATGCCGCGCGTCACGGAGAAGTCCTCGTCGCCGAGATTGGCGAGGATCACCTTGACCTCGCCGCGATAGTCGCTGTCGATGGTGCCGGGCGTATTCAGGCAGGTTACGCCGTGCTTCAGCGCGAGGCCCGAGCGCGGCCGCACCTGCCCCTCGAAGCCTTCGGGGATTTCAATCACCAGCCCGGTCGGCACAGCCAAGCGGCGTCCCGGCATGATCATCAGCGGCCGATCCTCGGAAACAGCGGCGCGCAGGTCCATGCCGGCCGCGCCCGCCGTCTCGTAGGACGGCAACGCCAGCCCCTCGGCATGAGGGAGTCGCAGAATGGTCAGGATCGGCAGCATGGCGATGCTTTCCCGCAGCGAAGGCCGGGGGTCAACGGCGCATCGGCCAGAAAGTTCTGGATAGTCGGCCTATGCCGCCAATCCCTTGATCGAAAGCACCAGCGTCATGGGATGAGTGGGCGACGCCTCGAAGCCATGGCGGGCGTAGAATTTGGCGACGTCGTCGGAAATGGCATGAACAAGAATGCCCCTGATCCCGAGGATGCTCGCGGCGTGCGCCGTTCGCAGCACCGCATCCTGAAGCATCGCCACGCCGAGGCCCTTCCCCTGAAACTGCCTGTCGACGGCAAGCCGGCCGAGAACCGCCATCGGCACAGGGTCCGGCATGTTCCGTCTTATCGGCCCGGGCGCGGCAGCGACATCCAGCGCCCCCGAGGCCAGACAGTAGTATCCCGCCACCCGCTCGCCGGCGGCCACGACATACGTTCTCGACGCTCCGCTCGACTGATTCGCGCGCGCTCGTCTGCGCAGCCATTCATCAAGGACGGGTACGCCGCTATCGAAGTCGTCGAGCACATGCGCGTCGGAAAGCAGCGCAGGCGCGGCGAGCATCAGGTCTTCCAGGGCCGGGCGGCGGTCATCAATTTCTCGAACCCGGCGCCGCTAGGCTGCTGATCGAGAGCATCCAGGTAACGTCGGTAACTCTCCGCATCGACCGTGATCAGCGTCTGGTCGAGCAACGCATCCTCCGCCGCGCGATAGGCGGCGTCGATCATGAACTCGGACCGCGTCTTGCCGCGCAACTTCGCCGCCCTGTCGATGACCGAGCGTACGTCCTCGCGGATACGAAGGTTGACGGGTTTGGCGGGCATGGCGGGTTTGGGGCGAGCAGTCATGCGTCGGCACTAGCACATCAGATACACAATGTGTATCTCCTACCTCACCTCAACCGGCACGACCGTCGTCTCCTTGATCTCCTCCATGACGAAGGACGCCGAGACGTCGGACAACGGCACTTTCGCGATCATCCGCTGGTACAGCCGGTCATAGGCCTTCACGTCGGCGACGCGGGCGCGCAGCACGTAGTCGAGGTCGCCCGACATGCGGTAGACGCCGGTAATCTCGGGAAAGCCGGTGACCGCGGCGCGGAATTTCGTCAGCCATTCCGGATCGTGGCTCGACGTCCTGACGATGATGAAGACCGACAGGCCCAGTCCCAGCTTCTCCGCGTCGACCAGCGCGACGCGGCCGGTGATGACGCCCTCGTCCTCCATGCGCCGCACGCGCCGCCAGCAGGCATTGCGTGACAGGCTCACGCGCTCCGAAAGATGGTCGACCGACAGCGTGCCGTCGCGTTGCAGTTCGGCGAGGATTCGGCGGTCGATTTCGTCCAGTTCGGAAGCCATCTTGAGATGAATGTCCCAACACGGACCGAATTTCAAGGACAGATTGGGATCGGTGAACCTCTCTCTCATGAGAGCCTACTCACCATCGAAGCCCGCATGACGAAGGGAACCGCCCCGTGATTGCCCGCCCCGCCCGCCTTGCCCGCCTGTTCACCTCGCATCCGGAAAGCGTCGATGAGACCTATTTCGGGCACATGGCCTTCGCGGCATGGTTCGCCTCGCGACTGTTTCTCGCCGCCGGCGCGGCGCTCGTTCACGCTTTCTTGCCGTTTCTGTTCGAGACTACCGCTTCGAGGATCGTCCGCGAACTCGCCGAGCGGACGCACAACCGGGGGCGATGATGTGCCGGTGGGCGGCTTATCTGGGTGAAGAGGTCTTCCTCGAGGAGATCGTCTCGGCGCCCTGCCATTCGCTGATCCGCCAGAGCCACTGCGCCACCGAGGCGCGTTCAGCCACCAACGCCGACGGTTTCGGGCTCGCCTGGTACGGCGGGCGCGCCGAGCCGGGCCTCTACCGCGATATCCTGCCGGCCTGGTCCGACCCGAACCTGAAAAGCCTCTGCCGGCAGATCCGCTCGGGCCTCTTCCTCGCCCATGTCCGCGCCGCGACCGGCGGCGCCACCAGCCGTGCCAATTGCCACCCCTTCGTGTCTGGCCGCTGGAGCTTCATGCACAATGGCGAGATCGGCGGCTTCGAGGCGATCCGCCGCCGGCTGGAATCCACCCTCTCCGACGACCGATACGACGAGATCGAGGGCACGACCGATTCCGAACTGTTCTTCCGCCTGATGCTGGACCGCGGCCTCGATACCGACCCTCAAGGCGCACTATCGCGCGCCGTGGCCGACGTGCTGACGGCACAGCAGGCCGTCGGCCTGCCGCCGGCCTTCAAGCTCACCGCCGCCTTCGGCAATGGCGAAACCCTGTTCGCCGTCCGCTATGCCGCCGAGGGTGCGGCGCCGACCCTCTACACCGCGCCCTATCGTACCGCCGGCCGCTGCCTCGTCTCCGAGCCCTTCGACCGCGAAGGTTCGGACTGGGAGGCCGTGCCGCCCTCGTCCTTCGTGACGCTTGGCCGCCACGGCCTGTCGATCCGCCCGTTCGAGCCGGCGACGTTGGAGCCGGCAGCCCGGCGCTTCGTGCTCGCCAGCTGATTTCACGCTCCTGACATTTTCCGTCGTCGCGCCTGCTATTAGGCTCGCGCAAGGACGGGAGATTCCATGGCTGACGACGCCGCGCTCAAGAACATCTTCGATCTCGCGCGCTTCCGCCACATCGCGGCGGAGACGGCGGCTGTGGTGCCGGGCTTCGACCGCGACCGTTTCGTGGCGCTGGCGACCGACGGGCTGGACGCCATGGGAATCATGGAGCGCATGCGGCGCACGGCGCAGGCGCTCAACGCCACTCTTCCCGAGGGCTATTCACGGCAGCTGTCCATCCTGCGCAACCTTGGCCCCCGCGTCGGCCACTCCTTCGCGGCGATCGCGCTCAGCGAGTATGTCGCGCTCTATGGCCAGCACGATTTCGACCGTTCGATGCAGGCGCTGGCCGACCTGACCCGGCACGGTTCGTCGGAATTCGCCGTGCGGCATTTCCTCATCGCCGACTTCGACCGCGCCATCGCCATCATGCGCGGCTGGGCGGACCACGACAACGAGCACGTCCGGCGCCTTGCCAGCGAGGGCTCGCGCCCACGCCTGCCCTGGTCCTTCCAGCTCAGGAACCTCGTCGCCGACCCTTCGCCGACGCTTCCGCTGCTCGACGCTTTGAAGGCTGACGACAGCCTCTACGTGCGCAAGTCCGTCGCAAACCATCTGAACGACATCGGCAAGGACCATCCCGCGCAACTGGTGGCCGTCGTCTCCGGCTGGCAACGCGACGACACCCGCACTGTGTGGGTCGTCCGTCACGCGCTGCGCACGCTGATCAAGAAGGGCGACGCGGCGGCGCTGGCACTGGTCGGTGCCACGGGCGAGGCCGAGGTCTCGGTCGAGCGCTTCGACGTGACGCCGGGCACGATCCGGCTCGGCGACCGCATCGCGATCTCCGTCGCGCTCGCCTCGACCGGCGACCGGTCGCAGCGCCTCGTCGTCGACTACGCGATCCACTACGTGAAGAAGAACGGGGCGGCCTCGCCGAAAGTCTTCAAGCTGAAGGTGCTCGACCTACAGCCGGGCGAACGCTCGGACCTGTCGATCAGCCAGACGGTGAAGGACTTCACCACCCGGACGCACCATGCCGGCCGTCACGTCGTCGAGCTGTTGGTCAACGGCAAGGTGCTTGCCGAAGCCGGCTTCGATCTGGCGGTCCCCGCGCGAGACTAGCCAAACCGTTCCGGCCGGTAGGGCGCCAGCAGCGGCTCACGGCGCCCCGTCATCACCTCGTCGGCGACGAACAGGCCGACGGCCGGCGCCAGCGTCACGCCGGAGTGCATCACCGCGACATGGAAGTCGGGCAGCGTCTCGCCGACGATCGGGAACTCGTCCTGAGGCATCGGCCGGAAACCCAGCGTGTGGAAGCCGAACTCCAGATCCTCGACGCCGGTGAGCGTCGCCTTCATCGCCGCGAAGCTTTCACGCGCCGCCGCTTCAGCCTCGGACGCATCGCCCACCCGCGTGCCGCCGAAATCCGCGCCGGCGATCAGCCTGCCTTCCGCCGTCTGGCGGACATGGGCGCGGTCGCCGAACACCATGCCGTTCAGCATCTTGCGGAAGGGCTTCGAATGCACCAGCAAACCGGGCGAATGTTTCAGCGGCACGTCGATGCCCGCGGTCTTCGCGAGCGTCGCGGTCGCGACGCCGGCCGCGATCACCACCGCATCCGCGTTCACCACGCCATCGTCCGTCTCGACCCCGACCCGCCCGTTCTTGCGTGAGACCGCGCGCACTGAAACTGCGTTCCTGACCGTCGCGCCGCGCGCCACCGCATCGGCCAGCAGCGCCTTCGCCGCGAAAACCGGCTCCGCCCTGCCCTCGGCCGCCACATGAACCGCCACCTCCGGCGGCTCGGCCAGCGCCGGTTCGAGCCTGAGCGCCTCGGCGCGGCCGATCGTCCGGATCTCGTAGCCAACGTCCGAGCGTTCCGCGGCATAGGCCTCGAGTTCGGCGGCCGGCAGGTCCCACAGCAGCCCGCCGCACCAGTCGAGCGGGATATCGGGACATTCGCCCGCCAGCCGCCGCCATTCCGCCATCGAGCGCAGGCGCAATCGTACATAGGGTTCGGGATTGCCCCAGCTGGCGTTGATCCATGCGAAGGAGGCGGCGGTCGCCACGCCGCCCGGCTGGCCTGCGTCCAGCACGGTCACGGCGGCGCCGGCCCGCGCCAGGTGCCATGCGATCGAGGCGCCGACGATGCCGGCGCCCACCACCACCACGTTCTTGCGCGCACTCATCTTGCGTTCCCCGCCCTGCCCGACCACCAGACGAGCGCCAGCGCGGCGCCGATCGCGGCGGCGGCGGCCCATCCCATGGGCCGGTAGAGCGCCGCGTCGAACATGACGCCGCCGAGTCCCGAGCCGGCCGCCTGCCCGACATAGAGCGACGACGAATTGAGCGCCACCGCCGCGCCGGCGAGCGCGGGCGCCGCGCCGGCCAGCCTCGCCTGCTGCATGGAGTTCGTGGCCGCGAAGCCGACGCCCCACACCGCCGAGGCGACGAACACCAGTTCGATCCTGTGCATGGTCAGCGACCAGAATGCCGCGCCCGCCAGCATCGCCGCGAAGAAGATCAGCGATGTCCTGAGCGCGCCGACCCGGCCGACGATGCGGGACGCGGCGACATTGCCGATGAACCCTGCCGTGCCGAACGCCGCGAAGGCGATGGCGATGTCGGCCGGGCCGGCTCCCGCCATCCTGTCCAGCACCGGCCCGAAGAACGGGAACACGATGAACTGGCCCGTCGACGACAGCGCGGTCACTACCAGCAGCGCCACGACGAGCGGGTTCGAGAACAGCGTGCCCCAGCTTTTCAGCGACATCGCCGCGCCGCGCAGGCCGGACGGCAGCGAGGCGAACACCGCCGCGGCGGCTGCGAATCCCGTTACCGCGAGCGCCCAGTGGACGCCGCGCCAGCCGTGCTCGGCGGCGAACCAGGCCACCAGCGGCAGGCCAGCCGCCGCCGCCAGCGACCAGCCCAGGAAGATGAAGGAGATCGCGCCCGCCCGCTCCTTCTCCGGCACCAGCATCGCCACCGCGCTCGCCGCCTGCGGCGTGTAGACGGCGGCGATCGCCGTCGCGACGATGCGGATCGCCATCAGCGCCACGAGGTCCGGCGCCAGCGCCGACGCCACATGCGTAGCGGCCAGCGCAGCCAGCGAGGCGAACAGCAGCAGCCGGCGGTCGACGGTCGCCGTGCCCCAGGCCACGAGCGGCGAGCCGATGCAGAGCACCACCGCGCCGAAGGTCATCAGCAGCGCCGCCGCGGTCACCGAGACGCCGAGGTCGGCGGCCAGCGGCGCGACCATGCCGGCCGGCGCCATCACCGACATGCCGATCACGAAGTTGCCGGCGAGCAGCGCATAGGTCGCGCCCCGTCCGGTCCTGTGGGGTTCTGGCATGTGGGGCTTTCGGCGATGCGCTTGTGTCGGAGGAGACCGGAGCCTACCGCTCGCCCGCGCGCCCGTCGAGCCGCCACGCTTTCGTGGCCAGAAGGTCCGGCATCCGGGTCGCCAGCCGTTTCCGTTCGACAGGCCTGCGCCCCGCCGCTATAAGCCGGCCCCGAACGGAACCCACCCATGCCCGAAGACATCAAAGACGCCGTCCAGCGCCGCCGCACCTTCGCGATCATCGCCCACCCCGACGCCGGCAAGACCACGCTGACGGAGAAGCTGCTCCTGTTCGGCGGCGCCATCCAGCTGGCCGGCGAGGTCAAGGCCAAGAAGGACCGCATGAACACGCGCTCCGACTGGATGAAGATCGAGCGCGAGCGCGGCATCTCGGTCGTCACCTCGGTGATGACCTTCGAATATGGCGACAACGTCTTCAACCTGCTCGACACGCCCGGCCACGAGGATTTCGCCG